>JAESFW010000078.1_pt1 | contig 225113 bp, 208 predicted proteins | sample 9269481 | NCBI WGS metagenome assembly JAESFW01 (sample SAMN14515350, study PRJNA621654) | algae metagenome | isolation source: Lyngbya sp. HA4199-MV5 and co-occurring heterotrophs from soil with... | place: USA: Ahupuaa O Kahana State Park, Hawaii | collected 2009-07-21 | reverse complement strand
AACGCAATGCTCAAAAAGCCACAGTCAATTGGAGGTTTTCGAGTACGGATGCGCGGAGTCGGTTAGAGCATCTCTATCCAAAACTAGAGCAAGGAAACTAGGCAAACTTCCTTTGGCGGACTACTAGCAGAAAGCATAGGCTACTCACTGCAAAACGTTTATCCTTAATCTTTCAGCCTTCAACATTCCGCTTTCATCCCTCATCCCTCTGCCTTTAACCCATTCCCTACTCCCCACTCCCTACTCCCTTCCCTATGCCTTCTGACTCTCGTTCTATTGTCGTAGTGGGTGGTGGTGCGGCTGGATTTTTTGGAGCGATCGCCTGTGCCAGTCAGCATCCCAACACGCGAGTCACGCTATTAGAAGCCGCCCGTCAGCCTTTAGCCAAAGTGCGCGTTTCAGGTGGTGGGCGCTGTAACGTGACCCATGCCTGCTTTGATCCGGCGCTTCTGGTGCAGCATTACCCCAGAGGCGGCAAGGCGTTGCGGAGTCCTTTCAGTCGGTTTCAGGCGCGAGATACGGTGGCATGGTTTGAGTCGCAGGGGGTCATGCTCAAAACCGAGGCAGATGGACGCATGTTTCCCATCACGGATGACTCAGCAACGATTGTGGATTGTCTGATGGAAACCGCTAGAGCCGTAGGAGTGAAGCTTTGGCAGGGAGCCGCCGTTAAAGCCGTTACGCGTAAAGAGGATGGCTTTCGGGTGGATGTGAAGGCGGGTGAGGTGCTGTCGTGCGATCGCCTCCTTCTGGCAACTGGCAGCAGCCCTCAAGGCTATGCGATCGCGCAAGCAGTGGGGCACACGATCGAACCGCCTGTACCGTCCCTCTTCACCTTTAATATCACGGATACTCGCTTGCAAGATTTAGCAGGCGTTTCAGTGCAAAATGCCCACTTACGGCTGCAAACGGGTGAAAAAAGCCATTTAGAACAGACGGGACCCCTCTTGATCACCCATTGGGGCTTAAGCGGTCCGGCGGTGCTGAAACTGTCTGCTTGGGGAGCGAGAGCCTTACACGACCGTCAGTACAAAGCCACGCTGCTAGTAAACTGGCTCCCTCAAACGAATCCAGACGCATTGCGCCAACAGCTTCTAGCCGTGAAAACGCAGTTACCAAGACGGGCGATCGCGACCAGTTGCCCTGTTCTCATTCCCCGTCGTCTATGGGAACGGTTGACCAGCCATGTGGGCATTACCGCTGAGACCCGTTGGGCAGAACTTTCCAACAAAACGCTAAACTTGCTAATTCAGGAATTGACGCGTGGGCAATACACCATCAGCGGCAAAGGTGCTTTTAAAGAAGAATTTGTGACGTGTGGAGGGGTCAACCTCAAAGAAGTAGACTTCAAAACGATGGAGAGCCGCCTCTGTCCCGGACTGCATTTTGCAGGCGAAATTCTCGACATTGATGGTGTGACGGGCGGCTTTAACTTCCAGAGCGCCTGGACGACTGGATGGATCGCTGGACAGGCAATGGGCGCGTCTTAAACTCTCAGATTGAATACTTGCACCAGCCCAATCACGATCAAGTAGATGGCGACAATCAAATTGAGCAGTCGAGGAATCGCCAGAATCAGAATGCCTGCAATGAGTGCAACAATGCCACTGAGCCGAAAATTGACGGCAACCTGTTGAGCAAGGAAGAGGTGGTCAAGCACAGCGGTTTCCTCTGAAGGCGTAATGGATTCACGGTAGCGTGTCGATCGTCGTCTGTGAATATGTCCCAGGAGAGAAAGCGTTGCTCGGTAGGGACGTTACATGTAACGTCCCTACAGGAGACAGATGCACGATCGCCCCATCCCCCGTTCTAGCGTTCTAACTGCAAAACATCGAATTTCAAAAGGTGCAGCAGGGTTTGGAAGAGCGCAGCAGGATCGTTATTCGCATAGTCGCGTAAAAGCGTGCTGACGGGGAGCGAACCGTTTGCCGCGATCGCGCTTAACATCGCATCCTGCACTTCCAACGCCAGCCGTCGTTCAGCCCCAAAGCCTGTAATGCCGATGTAACGTAGAGCCGCGAGGGGTTCTGGTTTTGCCATTGCGCCCAGTTTGAGGTGATGGTCGGCGCGAAGTCCGGTGGTGGGATAGTGGGCAAAGAGGCGGAACGGGTCATCGACGAGGGGATAGGGCGGCTCGTTAGGTGCCAGAGGAGCCACTTCGGACGCGATCGCCCGTATCTCTGCCAGTTCTTGCCATAGTGTCTCGTAGGCAGCGATCACCACGTTCCAATCGTAGACCTGCTCGGCTCGTTGGCGGGCACTGGCACCCATGCGCGTTCTCAAGTCAGGATTTGTAATCAAGGTGGTTAAAGCTTGGGTGCAGGCATCAATGTCGATCGCGGTGGTAATTGCTGTATGAGCCACGTAAGCGCTGTAAGGCATCCCATCGCTCAACTGCTCCCAGGCAAGATCCAACCCTACCCCGGCTGGCGGCAACACGGTTGGGATGCGAAAGCCGTCGATTTCATGGCGCACCGATGCTTGATAGCCGTTCCAATCAGAGACGATCGTGGGTAATCCGGCTGCCATTGCTTCGATCGGAGTCAAGCCAAAGGTTTCCTGAATATTGTCGGCAAGCGAGAGAAAGATGTCGGCGATCGACCAGACGTTGGCACGAATGGTGGGCGATCGACCATCCACACAGCTTGTGATCACGGAAGGACAGAACATTTGAGTGCAATCGCGCACGGTGGTAGACTCTGCCTCATTCTCAAACCAACCAGCCAGAACGAGATGGATCGTTGCTCCAGTCGTTTGCGCTGCCCGTTCTAGCGCCATAAACATCGGTACGGGATGCGCCTTGGTGCTGAAACTCAGCCGTCCTACATACAGCACCACGATATCGGCCTGCCCGATCTCCCACTTTGTCCGCAGATTATGACGAATGGCTTGTGCCTGTTCTCCCTGGGGAAACGCCGCGCAATCAACTCCCAGCGGAATGACGGGTAGCTTCATTTCTGGCTGAAGGTTGCCCCCGGTTCGCTTTGCCAGATACTCACTCCACGTTGCCCACAGCCGCTCAACGACCGTTTTAACGGCAGGTGAGGGACACACCAAGGCATCCCAAGGCTGCACTGGAGCCAGCAGGAGCTTACCCAAATCCTCCATTGCGTCTTTGCTGGCGATCGAGTGTGTCATGCCACAAATGCTGTACGCCCGCTGATTCACAAACCGCCGTTCCCATACCAGCGATGTAATGACCGAATCGGGACGAAACACCGCACCCAGTTGCGCCAGTTGTTGGGGTTGGTTGTACGGTAGCCAGTGTACGTCTCGCTGTCCCGGTAGCCAGGGCTTTACCTGTTCACAAAATTCTGCAAAACCAGACTGCTCGGCGGTATAGCAGTAGAGGCGATCGGCAGTACCGTGCTGCACAAACCCTTTGAGAAACCCTTCGCTCGCGGCTTGGCGACCGTACAGTTTTTGTCCGCCCGTATGATAGCCATCTTTGAGATAAAAAATTGCGGCGGTGGCGGTCATGGAGATAGGGAGTAGGGAGTAGGGAGTAGGGGGAGCAGAAGGAGCGGGGGAAGCAGAGGGAGCGGGGGAGGCAGAGGATAAGTGGACTTTCAGTGTTCCTAACTAACCAGGTGCTCTAACCACTCTAGACCACCGACTGCTATTGCTCCCGCGATCGCTGCCGTTAATGCCGATGAGAAAGCGGTTGCAAAGAGCCACCAGGCAGCCGTGGCAATGGCTTTACGAGTTTCTTCTGCCTGTCGCTGTGCCTGCTGTTTCAGGGTTTCGACGCGGCGTTGGGCTTCTTGCTGGACGGCTTCGATGCGATCGAGGGCACCAAGACGGACGGACTCTACGCGATCGACCAGTTTTTGGACAACGGTTTCTGACAGATCATCGCGAGTGCTGAGCAGGGTAGAGAGGGTGTGGCGATTGAGGCGACCCAACTGTTCGCGCAGGGTGTCTCCCACCGAACTACTGAGGTTCTCTAGCCCCAGTTGTGGATCGACAAGCAATTGCTGGAGGTCGTCTTTCAGGCGATCGTAATCCAGGTCGGGGAGCGGCAGGGCGGCAATGTAGTGTTGTAGCTGATCAACGGTGGTGGCGATCGTAGCTTGAGTCTGCTGTTGCAGCGCTTTTGCTTGCTCGATCGTGTGCTTGAGGAAGGCTTCCAGTTTTTCCAGCAGATGGCTGATTTCTGCTTCCGTCATGTCGCCCCGTTCTCTAAGCACCGTCATCCAATGGTTATAGTCAGGGCTGGAAAGGTGCTGCTGCAAGGCTTCGACCCAATGATCACTGCTTGAAGGATCGGCTGGGTTTGATGAATCTGCTTGAAAAAAGTGCTGAAGGAGTTGAGGCAGGCGATCGATGCTTAAGTCTTCGCGATCGGCATACCGCAAATAATCATTTAGCGTGTCCTGCCAGTGGTGCATCTGTCGCTTAGCACGCAAGGCAAACCGACGTGGGAGCTTTCCAGCGGTATAAATGGTCTGCTGCACTTGCTCCAGAAGCTGTTGCTGCTGCTGTGCCGTCAGATCTGGTCGCTGTTTGACACGATCGACGAGCGCTGTCCAGTCAAGCTGGGTGAGTTCACCGAGGGCTTCGCTGCTGAAGTGATGGTTTCTCACGTAGTGGAGCAAGTCTTGAGGCAACGCTGCCACATCGAAGGTGGTGGGATCAATGTGCTGAAGGTAGTCTGTGAGGATGGTTAGCACTTGACTGTAGCCCGATCGGGCAGCATCAATCGTTTGTTGCGGCACTTGAGGCAAGCTATTCCACGTCTTCTCTAACTGACCCAGAACGCGCGTTTGCTGCTTCTCGCTTAAATCCTGTCGATCGCTCAGCCACTGCTTGACACTTTCGGCATCGAAGGACGGTAAATATTGCCGTAGATCGTCAACGTCGCGTTGAGTGGCTTTTAGCAAGGCTTTGAGTTGGCGTTGCATGTTACGAGCGGTCAGTTTTTGGCTGCGATCGCTCACGTAGTCGCCTAGTTTCTGCCAGAGTGCCTTTGCTTCAGCGGCTAACTCAGCCTGACGGGATTGGATTTCTTCTAGCAGGCGATCGCGCCCCGCTTCGAGATGGGCTACCAATGTATCCAATTCTGTGTGGCTGAGATCTTGTCGCGCTTTGAGAGCGGCTGTTAAGCGATCGTGGGTGAGGGACTGTAGGCGATCGCTCCAGTGTTCCACCTGACGTTCTGATTGCTGCAAAAGGGTCTGAAGCTGTTTCTCAAAGGCGGCTGGCTTCAAAGCGCTTTGCTTGACTGTACGAAGGTACTCGCTGACTTGCGCTTGAAATGCTTTAGAAGGAGCTTCAGCGATCGTGGCTTCCAGGTTATCCAGCACCTCCTGTCGGGTTTCTTCCAGGCGATCGACAATTTTATCGATCTTGTTTGGGGTCAAATCGTCCCGCTGCTCTAGCAGTGCCACAAACGTATCGCGGTTTAAGGGTAAAAGCTGGTGTTTGACGGCAGTGGGATTTGCGTCGGGGTCGTACAGCACATCCTTGAATTCGGCTTTTACCGTTTTGCGCGTCAGATTCCAGGGGTAGGCGTTGCGCAAATAGGCTTCCACATCGGACTCGATCGTGCCGCTAAACGGATCGACTGGGCGGTTCATATCAGTGGCATCAGAAGATGGGATGAACGTCTGCAATTGCTGCAAAATTTTACCCACGTCCAGATCGGATAAATCCACGCGATCGCGCACGGTCTGCGCCAGTTGTTTGATCAGTTGCTTTGGCTCCAGCGAGGCGATCGAGCCTAAATTTGTAACCTCACTGCTTGATGTCGGGGGTTGAGCGTCTGCATGGAGTTGTTCAAGACGAGCCTTAACATCATCAGGAGTGAGTTGATCAGGGTTGGCAGATTGGAAGAAGGTGGTGAGGTCAGCGATCGTATCGTGTCCGCCAGTCACATCCCGCCACACAGCTTCCAACTGATCTACGACCTGGTTAATATCGTGCCTGGAAAAATCGGTGCGACGGCTGACCAGATCGACCAGCATGGGGCGATCGATGCCACGAAGGGCGGTTTTCTGCGCCACCGATGGTAGTCCTGCCTCTGCGACGATCGCCGTCACTTCACGCCGGATTTGCTCCAGATCTAGTTTAGGGGGTTGCAGCGTTTGCACGTATTCCTGAAGCGTCGTCTCAACAGTGCGAGTATTGGCTTCTAGCTGGGTTTGCAGCGTTTCCAGACTCGATTCGGTTGCGGCTAACCGTTTGTCCAGGGCTGCTGGCAAGGCATTCGCAGGGTTCTTTGCCTTCTTATTGCGCCCAAGTGCAGCCGTCACCGTTGCCATTAACCCCTGCACGCCAGAACTCACCGCTCCTACCAGCAAGCCCAGCACCGATCCGGCGGCTTTGGAACTCAACCAGGTGAGCACCAGAAAGTAGCCTGCCCAAATGACAATACCCAGTGTGGCTCCCAGCGTGAGCGTGTTGACCAGGCTCAGCTTGACGGCTAAAAACGATGCCACAAACAGGACGGTGTTAACGGTTAAGAGCGTCCCGGCTCCAACGGCAAACCCAATTTTGCCTGCGGTACCTGAACCGCCCGTTTCAACATCTTCTTCGATCGCATCTGCTTCGACTTCATCTTCAAAGGCTGCATCAGACTTCGTGTCGGTTGATTGAACCCCTGGTAAGTAGCCGATCGCGGTAATGCCTGCCGCAATCCCAAAGGTGGTCAACAACAACTGCACGGCAAAGGCAATCAACAAGCCTGTAAAGAGCGTCACCAGGACTGGAGGCGTACCCATTGCCAAAAGCGAGTCTGCATTCATTGAGCGCCAAGCATCTATAGCCGTGCAAGATCGGTCGTGCTAAATGCTGACAGCCCAGACAGCACCACGATCGCGGATCTGCCCAGACTGTTCTAATTGACATTGAGCATAGCAATCGACGGCTGCCGATCGCGCCCGTCTTAGGTGAGACTTCATGGGACGACTTAGCGGTGCAGGGACGGGACGTAGCCCTATCCCTGCAAGAAATCCGACTTAAAAGATGCTGTCTTTCTTAGAGGATGCCTGCGTTGCTGAGACCCAAAATGATACCAGCGCCCAAAACATGACCAAAGCTTGTGGTCGCTAGCAGTTCTGGAACACCAAACCCTTCAAACAGTCCAGGCACCTGGACGGGAAGCGCGGGTCCTTTGCCACGTCCTTGAATGGCATAACGCCCGATCGCGATCGCAAAGAGGTTTGCCGCAATCATCACAATGGCAATATTGGGCGACCACTCAACAGTCCGTGCCACAGCTAGAGAAGAGTAAGCCAGAGAAGTGTAAAGCAATTTTCTGCCTCCTAAACATTGATAAACTTATAAACAAGAAGGATTATAAAAATACATCGGGAGCGAACCTGTAAAAAGGCTGAATTTGTTTTAAGAATTAACGAAAATTGTCACCTTTCGACACAAGCCAACGATGCAAGCAACCGGGTTACGAGTGAAGATCTGTGGCATCACGCAACCAGAACAGGGGCAAGCGATCGCCCAACTAGGAGCTACTGCCCTGGGGTTTATTTGCGCTCCAGCCTCACCCCGCTACGTTTCTCCAGCACACATTGCGGCGATTGTGGCGGCGTTACCTGGGTCGGCTACTGGCTTGCCCAACGTCGATCGCATCGGTGTGTTTGTCAACGCCAGCCTTGAAGATATTTGCCAAACAGTGGCGATCGGGCAGCTTAGCGGCGTGCAACTGCATGGTGATGAGTCCCCAGAGTTTTGCGATCGCTTGCGCCAACACCTGCCTGCGATCGAACTCATCAAAGCCTTACGCATCCGTTCCGCAGAGGCGCTGAAACAAGCAAACGCTTACATAACCTGGGTCGATACTCTTCTCTTGGATGCCTACGATCCCAAACTGCCTGGAGGTACGGGCAAAACGCTTGATTGGTCATCGCTCAGTCAGTTTGAACCACCTTGCCCCTGGTTTCTGGCGGGTGGTCTCACACCGGATAATGTGCTGGATGCCCTGTGCCAAACGCAGCCGCATGGCATCGATCTGTCCAGCGGGGTTGAACATGCGCCTGGGGATAAAAATTTACCTGAGGTTGCACGCCTGTTCGCGACCCTCCAGCAAGCGCCCCTCAGCAGGTAAGGTGCTTTACAATCAACCACTCGATGGTTGACGAATGCTGCTGAACTCCTAACTATGAGAGATAGAGTTTGCAGCCAAGCGTCAGCACACGAGTTTTTGTCAATGAGCGATCAAGCCAGAGTCGAGAGTTTAGATAGCCTGCCGCTAGTGTTGGCGGGTCCGATTCTCAGACATGCCACACCAGACTCGATCGCGGTCTGGGTCGCACTAAAACAGCCCTGTCAGGTAAAGCTTACGGTTCATGACACGACTCAGAACGGGGCTGTGATCGGCGATCGCCTGTTTGAAGGCAGTCGGGCAACGATCGCGCTGGGACAATGGTTGCATGTGGTTATGGTTACAGCGAGTGCAGCTTCAGGGCAGACATTAGCGTCCGATCGTCTCTACGCCTACGACCTTCAATTCGCGCCCACAGACCAACCGCTCCAGCCAGACCAACCGCTCCAGCAAGCCCTCTGCTCCGATCGCTTCCCCAACGTCACCATCAGCTATTTTGAGCATCAGAAGCCAACCTTTCTGCTGCCACCCGATCGCCTGCAAGACGTGCGCCTGGTTCAGGGTTCCTGCCGCAAATCGCATGGTGATGGGTTTGATGCGCTGCCCATGCTGGACTGTTTCCTTGAAGCCGCGTTCAATCAACCGCAGAAGCGTCCTCAGCAGCTTTTTTTGACAGGCGACCAGATTTATGGCGATGATGTCGCCGATCCGCTGTTGTGGGTTGCTACCCAGCTTGGCGATCATTTACTGGGCTGGGAAGAATCGTTGCCAATCGGCGATCGAACCTCTAATCAGTCTAAAAGCTATACTCCCAAAGAGCTACCAGCCGGACACCGTGCAGAGATTGCCACGGATGAGGCAGGCTTTACCGCTGGATTACGCCACAAATTTGCCAAGGTGAACAGTCATCTGCTTAGCCTCGGTGAGTATTACGGCTCGTATCTTCTCGCCTGGTCACCTGTCTGCTGGCCTGACACGATTCCCGATGGAAACCAGATCGCTCATGTGGGTGTCACCTCCCAGCGTGAATACCGTCAAACTGTGCGACGGTGGGATCAGGAAGCACGGGATCTCCGGCAGTTGATCCACACCCTCTGGAAGGTGCGACGTGCCCTGGCAAATATTGCAACCTACACCATTTTTGACGATCACGATGTCAGTGACGATTGGAATTTGAATCAAGCGTGGTGCCTGCGAGTGCTGGGGCGACCGCTGGGGCGACGAGCCGTACAGAATGCCCTGACTGCCTACGCCGTGTTTCAAGCCTGGGGCAATACACCCTGGCAGTTTGAAGCCGATCGATCGGGCATAAAGCTGCTACACGCTGCACAAGAGTGGTCTGCGTCTAAAGGGACGGATACTAATGCGCTGGATGCGATCGGTCGGTATGTTGGGATGCCACCCCTCGATCCTCATACTGACCTACCCGCTTTTGTGCGTGATGATGATGTGCTGGTGCTCGATCGCCATCCAGACGCATTGACCTGGCACTATGCGGTGGAGGGCGCGTGCCACGATGTCATTGTGCTTGATACGCGCACCTGGCGAGGTTATCCGGCTGATCAAGAACCGATCGCCCCTCCCATGCTGCTGTGTCCTCAAGCCTTCGATCGTCAGCTATCGCAACTGCTGCGATCCACCGCGTCTAGTCAGCCAGCCCAACGCCGCACCACGTTTGTCATTGCTCCCACCAATTTGTTTGGGCTTCAGGCAATTGATTGGATTCATCGCTGGCAGTTGAGCCGCCATAAGGTGTATGCCACCGATGTGGGTGATGCCTGGAACATCCACACAGAAGCACTGGCAAAATTTATGACGACGCTTTTTAAGGAACGTGAGCAGGTGATCGTGCTATCGGGCGATATTCATTACAGTTCCCTGGTTCGCCTGTCGTATTGCCCCACGTCCCCAGTGAAACTGTCGTCTGTGCTGGTGCAGTTGACCTGTAGCGCCCTCAAGAATGAAGAACCGCTCACAAAACTGATTCACACCCGGCTGAAAGACTGGCTGCTGCCCGAAAAAGTGCGTACCTGGAGCGGCTGGAGTGACCCACTTGAAATGGTCGAACATGGGACCGCGCAACAACGTCACGAGCAACCGTCTTCCTCCAAACCCGACTGGCTCTGCGTACTGGAGTGGATGCCGCGATGTCGCACGCAACGACCGACCTTTGGGAAGGATTTAGACTGGCTGCTGCCTCCCTGGAAACGAAAGAGAACAGCAGAACGATGGTTACAGCCATTTTTCTTCTGGCGATCGCGCTGGTTTCAAGACGGTCGTGAAGTCGTCGGCTTAAATAATCTGTCTCTGGTGCAGTTTGAGTCGAGTCATGCAGGACGCGCCGATAAGGTGATTCAAGATTTGTACTGGGTTTCGTGCTGGTCTCCCACTGAGATTGTTTACAGTCGGTTTGAAAGTCCGTTAGTGCCGAACCAGTCGCTGCTCAAGCAAACTAGCCGCCAGGTTGGCTTACAGGATGCTCCTCGTAAACTTTAGAGGATATTTAAATTAGCTTGGTACCGCTGAAACTTGTTGGGTTTCATACTTTAGCCCAGCTTTCAACATCGGGCAATCTTACTCTTAAAAACTTTTAGCATCTCCTACCACATGCCATTTTTTATTGGTCGAGTACTTCTTTTTTCTTCTGGCACAGGAGTTCTTTCTTCTGGTGGCGTTGGTGTTATCGTTGGCGTTGGTCGTTCTGTAGGCGTTATTGTCGGTTCTACTGTTATTGTTGGCTCTGGTTCTGGTTGACTAAGAACAATAGCACGAGTTACGGCGTAAGTGAGGTATGTTGTTCCCATTAAGACTGGTATCCATACTAACGGAAATAGTCGAACGGGGGAAGACACTGGTTTTCGTCCATTCGTGGCAATGGCGATGTCTTTAATGTCTCGAACTACTCTCTCATAAATCACGCTATAGCTATTTGAATCTGGGCTAAGTCTACTAGCCTGCACAGCTACCGAACCATCAGCTGGTAATATTCTAACGTTTGGTGGCAAAGGAGTTACAGGTAACGACACGTTATCAAGGAGTAACAGAATTAACTCCATACTTCGATTTGATTGTTCATAACGTGCCGTAACTCTTCTGATTTCTGCCCCGTTCTGAAAATAAGGCATGTTACGAAAGTCAGCGCTAACTAAGACTAAAACAATATCTGCTTTCTCTAGGGGGTTGTCAGTCGTGCTGATTGAATCACCAGGCTGAACTGAACGTGAGTAAATATCAGAAACAAGCTCTCCTCTTAACCCATTAAGGTGAGAGTCAAACCTATCGATGCAATATCTAGAGTAGTCTAGTGCTGAATAGATGTAAGCAATACTGACTGGCATTTGAGTGTTTTCTCTTTCGCCGAGAAAATTTTACACCTTGATCTAAATTTCAGCAAAAGATACAGATCACATACAGCAGCTCACCTATGTTGAAGAATAAGCAGCTTTCCCCAAAGAATTTGTGTCAAAATCATGCTCCCCATCTTTTTTCTATCAATTTAGAGGAATCGTTGCAAAACGTCAGCCGTTGCCTTTCCGGTCTTTGCCCAACTGAATTGATTGGCTCGATCAAGACTGGCAGTACGCAGTTGAGACCTTAATAGAGTGTCGTTTGCCAGCATCTTCATCGCGTCGGCGATCGCGCCCACATCATAGGGATCAACCAAAAGCGCTGCCTCACCCGTCACTTCGGGTAGGGACGACAGGTTAGAGGTAATCACTGGCGTACCGCATGCCATCGCTTCGAGTGCGGGCAAGCCAAACCCTTCCCACAAACTGGGAAACACCAGCCCGATCGCCTGATTAATCAACTTTGGCAAGTCTGCATAAGCCACATAGTTCAAAAACTTAATTTGATGCGTCAGGTTCAAGGCTTCAATTTGTGCTTGCAAACGTGGTAACTGGCGTTGATCGGGTGGTCCTGCCAGCCAAAATTCATAGTCGGTATGGTTGGGTAAGGCTGCAAACGCCGCGATCGCACGTTGCACATTTTTGTACGGGGCAAAGCGACCCAAATAAAGAAAATAGTTCTTGGTCGGTAAATCTAGAAATTGAAAATGTTGGTTATCATACGCCAGCGGAATCGACGTGATTTGATCGGCTGCAATGCCGCAAAATTGCACAATATCCTGAGCCGTTGCCTTGGAATTACAGATGATATGTTCTGCCTGTTTTAACACTTGAGGAATATAGTGCCGATTGTAAAGCGTTCCTGGAGAAAAGCGCCTGGGAAAGTGAAGTGGAATGAGATCATGCACCATCACAACTGAGCGACAATTTGACCATAACGGAGCTTCTGGTAACACTGAGAATAAGAGCGTCGCCTTTAGATTTTGATAGAATCGAGGAAGCTGAAACTGCGTCCAGAGCAATCGCTTTAAGTGACCTTTCAACCCATATTCAGCCGTTAAATCAGCGGGCGATCGATGCCAGGTATACCCATCAATTTCAAATGAACTAACGACGTTTGGATGAAGCGATCGCAACTCTTGAATAATGTTAAGACTATAGGTTGAAATTCCAGTCGGTTGCGGCAAAACCGGAGACAGATTCACCAAAATTGTCATCGTTCAAGCTTGTCATGAGTAATGAACCATATGTTACTTCACCGCTGTAGCCAGTGGTGTCGTCACCGCCATCAAGATGCCCAGTAGCCGATCAATGGGCGCAAGATCGTATTCTGTTACGTCAATCGTCAGTTGTTGCGCTTGAAGTTTGACAAACTTCCACTTGCTGCCGTCCGTCACGCCGCCATAGACAAGCGGAATTTCAAGCTTATGCTTCTGGTTAAACTGTTGAGCCGCAACCATCCCTGCAACACACTGCCCCAACCCGTTCTCTAAAATGCCCCGTTTGGCTTCTGCCACAATGGCAACAGGTGCCTGTATCACCGACTGCACAGGGCTAAGACTCACTAGAAAATCACAATAGCCATTCAGTTTTTGGGCTGAATTAACGTTAAATTCCTTCCCGGCAAATACACTAATCTGTTGTTGTCTCAAGGCACGGACTTCTAAAAGCACCTGGACAATAATGCCACTATATCGGGCAATTTCAGAACCCACCGCAACAGCCCACGGTAATTCTCGCTCCAGAATCTGCACCAGAAGTGTACTGGGAGCAACAGGTTGGCTCTCAAGAATGGGGTGCTGTTCTTGCACCGCTAAATCAAACTGCTCAATGACTTGCTCAAGCGTAAAATCACTATAAGCCATATGGTTATCTCTGCTATTACCGTCACTGTAGCGTGAGTCTGGTTATTTCATTCTAAGCATCGAGTTCAAGTGTCAACATCCTTGATAGCAAATAAAGCGCATAAGCGATCGACACAAGGCGGAAAGACATTGGGTTCATCCGTTCTCATTCGCTGCTCATCCATCGTTCGGTTGTATAAAATAGCCCTGGTTGAAGGTTGATGCTGCGCTATTGAGCTACCTGCTGAGTTTGCCTGGATCTACAGACGAGGCACCAGCCAATGTGCGCTGTATGGGATGCAACGTGATGGGATAGTGGTAGAGGTCTAGAACTAAATACAGTAGTTTAAGATTGCTTGAGTTAAACGATTTTAAGGTGGCGATCGTAAACTTAATCGCTAAATAGAACCTGAGCAGAATTTGCTCCCAAGCCGGACGATGCTTGCGATAATAGTAAAGCTGGCTACGACGATATTCCAACCGCATCCGGTCAGATATCTTGCTCACAGAGTAGCCGCCCAGATGAATCATTGAGACTTCCGGTGTGTAAAGAATCTTCCAGCCTCGATCGCGCGCCCTTTGACACAAATCCGATTCTTCAAAGTACATAAAAAAGGTTTCATCAAAACCATCGAGCACCTCAAACAACGACTTCCGCATGAAAAAGGCGGCACCAATGACAATATCAACAGTGTGTAATTGTGCAAACCGCTGTTCAATTGTTTCTCGGTGCTGAGGGTTGTTCGCTTGCTTCAACTGCTTGAGCGTTTGATATTCTCCGGCAATGCTAATTTCTGACGCGATCGACACCTGCAAACTACCATCTGCATTCAATAATTTCGGACCAATAATGCCGACCTCTGGATGCTCCTTCATGAGCGTGACTAGAGGAGGTAACACATCACTGCTTAATAATGTATCGGTATTCAAGAAAAAGAGAAACTCTCCGTTTGCTTGTGTTGATCCCACATTATTTCCTGCCCCAAACCCTTGATTTTCTATCTGTTTAAGCAAGTTTACAGTTGGAAAAGTCTCAGCAATTAAAGTTGCACTCCCATCGGTAGATGCATTATCAACCACAATAATTTCGTAGGGAACCGTGTGCAGATATTGCAGGAGCGATCGCAAACAATCTAGCACAACCTCTGCACCGTTATAGTTCACTAAAATAATCGAAACTACAATCTTTTTATTTACATTCACCACTCCCCACTCCCCACTCCCCACTCCCTATTTTTCCTAGAAAACCATGATACGTTCCCACAAGGCAGGCGATCGCTTTTCGCCACTTTTCACCGGAGTCAAATGCCACAATTTTAAGCAGTGTCATGACTAAAAACTTTACGCGTCTCAGGCTACAGGTCAATCGATACAAGCCTTTTGAATGCCGTAATTCAAGATAGGTATGATTGCGACAAATGTAGTAATACCGCAACGGCGCATAAAGCTGAAACGCCTTCTTTTTACCAAATAACTCAACTTGAAATGGCACGCCAAACCGATGATACATGGTTGCACCAGGGACCACCAAATTTTGAAAGCCTGCTTGTCTCAATCGCAATCCATAATCGAGATCAATGCCATCAATAAACAGTCTTGTGTCTGGAGGCTCCACGCGATCGACCGTCTTGAGCCACACCAGCGCACCAGACGTAATCGGCGCATCGCATTCATAGGGCGCGATTGGATTGTTTGGCAAAAAGCCTCGAAAGCGATCGCCCAGAAACCGACTCGGCTTCACAATTTGACCTGTACGAGCATCGATCGCGGTGGGTGCCATCATCCCGATCGCATAATCCTCCGTTGCCAAATCACTATACGCCCGGAGCAAGTTTTCTAGACAATCAGAAGCCGGAGCGCTGTCCTGGTCAAATGTCCACAGGAAATCGTACTCGTGCTGCACAGCCCACTGAGTCGCCAGCGCCATCCCTCCCGCAATGCCAATATTTTCGGGGTGGTGCCAGATTATGATCCGATCGTCAGTGTGATTTGCCTCTGCCAGTTGAAGCGGTTGCCGTGAGTTATCAACGATCAGAATGTGCTGGATGGAGTAGGTCTGCGATCGCAATGCCGCAACGCACGCATTCAGGGCAATTTCATCCTCATACGCCGTGATGTAGGCAATCACAGTATAAGTCGTTTGGCGATCACTACCCATGTGTTAGTCGATTAATCACTGATTCTTGCATTAGCTCTCTCCGCATCAGTGCGCTGAATGCTTCCTTTCTCTCATAGTACTCCCTCAAAAAATACCTGTTGCCGCCAGATTACTTTGCTGTCGTCAATCGACGATAGTATTGATTGCCTGTGCGACCCGTTGCAAGACAGCCGCACGATCGCGTGTCTATCGTCCATAGCTATTCTTGTGTCAACGATCGCGCCTGTGTTGACATCATTCCTATAGTCACTCTCTGAATTAGCCCCCCAAATCTACTCTTGAAATTTCTGACTTTGATACACCGTTGGCATTGCCATGATGCTCAACATCACCAAATTGGCAGCCCAGAAGAGGACAACACCCCCAAAGCCGATCAATGCAAGACGCGACAATGATAGCTGTGTGAGGCCATCCAGTAATTGCCACAGCCGAAACGCCGTATAGCAAAAGCCGATCGGTACCACAACGCTGGGAACGAGCCACTGACTCAACACTCGCTCAGAGAGAAGCTGCACCGCGACGACGAGCAGGTAACTGCCCCAAAAGATTGAAGAAGAAGAGTGTCCCCACGCCTGAACGAGTAGGGCGATCGGCAGTAAAACCCCAGCCACTAAAGCCAATTTGACCCACCACCGCAGAAATTGCCACTGCGATTCGGTAAAGCCAATCTCTGCTGTAAAGGGAAGCCGTTGCGCTCTCACGCCAAACCCATAGCCAACAGATAGGCTGGTGATCGCCACGATAAAAAATGTGGTAATCAATCCGTGACTCACTGTCATGACGTTCCCTCCTTTGAGATCGATCGCCTCTCATCGTTTGGCTCCCGCGCAAGGTTGTGTCACACTTACTCAGCAATAAAACAGGCAATTGTAAGACACGTTAACGCAAGTAGAAGCATGACGACGCGAATGGCATGAAATTGATCCCATTGCTTCCGCAAGGCTTTCCAGTTGTCGGGCAACGCGTCCAAATCCCAACGAATCACCTGATTGTTAATGGGTACTGGAAACACAAGGGTAAAAACGATGGAGCCAAGCCAAATAGCAGCGGCGACGGCAGCAATCTCAGTGGCTATTGACCACGGCTGCATGACAAGCGTAAGCGCGACTGTCAAGATTAAAACAGCCGCATACCAGATAGGCATCGCAGCACCATAAACACGAGCGAGCGCTTGAGCAGAAGCCGCGTGAGTCTTGTCATCCAAAGCCGAAAGGCGCGGATGCACAAACGCACCGACGGCAAGTTCATTGCCAACCATCAAACCTGCGACGATGACTGAAATTGTTTTAAGTATGAGAATAACCATCGTTTCCTCCGAAATGAATGCGCTGAGGCAAAATTGCTAAGGATCGCAAATTAAATAACCAGCGTAGGTTGGGTTGAAGTATGAAACCCAACATCTGCGGGGGGGGGGCGCAGACTCGACGCAACTGACAAAAGTCGATGTTACTTACTTCTTGTTCCCAACCTATAGCTCAAGGTACCGCTGTCCACAGCAGAAGTCATTCACTCAGGTTCATCAAGGGGATCTTGTGCTCAAATGCCAAGCCGACGACGAATACGGCTTAACGACTGCGGCTTCACCCCCACATAGGACGCAACATAGTATTGAGGAATGCGCTGCTGAATCTCTGAGAAATGCTCAAGAAAAAACTGATACCGTTCTTCCGGCGAATCTTGATAGAGCGACGTTAACTGCTGAATGATCTTGACAAAGACAGCTTCAAGCAGCAATCGTCCCAGCCGTTCTCCTTCTTCAAACTGTCGATAAATTAGTTGAAAATTTTCATACGTAATAACCAGTAGCGAACAGCTTTCTAATGCTTGAATGCTCTTCTTAGACGGCTGTGAAGACAGAAGGCTTTCGTAGTCACTAATAAAGTTGTGCTCTTTAGCAAAAGAGTAAGTAAATTCTTCACCGTCACCGAGCAAGTAGTAACGCAACAATCCTTGCTGAATAAAGGCAATATGCTGACACGGCTCACCTGCACGTAAGAAATAGTCTCCTTTCTCTAAATACTTAGGAACAAACAACTGCCTCAACAGAAGCTTTTCCTCTGAAGTGAGGTGTATTAAACGTTGAATCGCCTGTTCAAGCTGATCATACATGGCGAATTTGATGCTTCTAAACTTACCTGGAAAAATCTGAATGAAGCGCGATCGCGCGTGAACAAAAGAGGCAAGTGCGATAAAAATCAAGTTGGACGGCGAGCGCATTGGAGCGAATGTGGTTAGTTCGACCCCACCGTAACCTGTCTATCCCATTTTAGCCTGAGAGCTTCGATCGCCAGCATCAGACTTTGCGTTGTGTCACAATCCTACCCAGCAGGATGAGCGATCGTGCTCAATCCGGCTTACGATGAAGGGCGACCTTACCTTTTTCTCAATGTGATCATAATTTATCAAATTCTCACTTCTTGAATTCGATTTTTCTGAACCACTAGCTTTATTCTTTTTTTGGTCGAGCTTCTGTTTTCAAAATAAACATATAAATCGTAAGTACCAGGAGGTAAGCTATGTTTTCCCCACAAACTTTCATCTGACTCATTTATCTTTCTTCTGCCAAGAATAGCCTCTTCATCTGAATCACAATTTTCAAGATAAATTTTCCAGGATTTGATTGCAATTCCTTTAGGCTTTTGAATTTTGAATCCCCCTTCTTCTGATATAACCTCATACATTACCTGCTGCAATTCTTCTTTATTGTTTGCACGAAAATATTTTCCATCACATTCTTCAACAATCCTGTAAATTTGAGATAAGTGTTCCTCATTAACTGCGTAACCAACCCAACGAAGTCTGAAATCAATTCCTTTCTTTTTTGCCGCTTTTACTGTGTCAGCAAATTTGCCGCCACATGTTTCCAACCCATCTGTAACTAACACAACAAGTGGAGCCTCTCGATCAGGTTTTAGAACATTGATTAAATACTTGACAGATTCAGCCAGAAAATTATTCGGTTTCAGTTCATCTATAGCTTGCTGAATTGCTTTTGCTAAAGCAGTTTTTCCTCTAGCTTCCACTGCTCGAATTTGTGTACGTAACTCACTACGATTGTTGATACCGGGTTTGACTAGTGTTGCAACATGACACTTGTTCGATGAATTTCCTACAACTGTTAACCCTACAGTTCTCAACTTAAATTCTTCAAAAGAGACTGTGTCCAGGAGGATTTCTTTAGCTACTTCTATCTTTTTATCTCCTGAATAATCCTCTTTATCCATACTTCCAGAAGCATCTAGTATTAAGATAACAGTAGTACGCTCTAATTCTCTAGAAACAATACCGCCTAGAATCTCAAGTCCTACAGCACAGAGAATAACAATGATTGTCAGTAAGAATTTCAATATAATATGACCAGTCTGAATAGAAGCCGCAAAAGTATTTAGAACCACTAATGACAGGAAAAAAACAATACATGCAAGTACTACTGTTCTTCTATTCACAAACGTTTGTTTTTTATTTTTCTAAGGTGTACGTCAAATTGTCAATTTCTTACTTTTATTTAAAGCACTTTAAAGATGTGCTCTTGGTAGTATTGCCTACTAAGCTAGTATTGCTTGAATTAAACAAAAGCTCAATCATTTTTTAGATCGTATTAGGTTCTTCTGGATTTTCTCCAAGAGTCTGTTGTATTGCCTGTCGAATGTGTAGAATCCGAACCGTAGATGTTGCTTGACCTTCCAAAATAGTAAAAAGAATGCGATATGAGTTGCGCCCTTTGCCATAGACGAGCTGCCGAATTCCCTGGCTAAAGTACTCGTTCTCTCGTGCTAATGAACAGCGTTTTGGCATTTGAGACAGAGACTCGATCGCTTGCAATAATCCTGTATACCACTGACTCGCTTTTACAGGAGAAGTAAGGTTAGACAACTGTAGAAAAGCCCTGTCTGCCTCAGCCTCAGCCACGCTTGAAATTTCGAGATGGTACTTCATCAATCAGCTTCTAGATTGTGTTTGTGGTGTTGTTCTTCCACAAACGCTTGAAATGACCGAAAGCTCCCTGTCTCAAAATCATCTAACCCATGCTGAATGCCATTAATCGCTTCTTCTAAATCTTGGTTTTCCCACTGCAAAACATGAGCAAGTAATTCAGAGGCAACGAGGCTCATGTCTTGACCTTGCCGCATAGCTTTGTCCCGTAGTAGGGCTTCCAACTCAGGGCTAAGGGTAACAACAATTGACATAGCAGCTTTTCCTGTGATATCCAGCCTTTGCTCAGCATTCTAGCAATTTGTCGAAAGCAATCCCCTGTACAGCAGCAGTTGAAGCAAGTAACGCATCCATTCGGTTAAGCTTTAGCCTCTTCTTATACCTCACACGTTAAGCCTGCCCGATCGCCTCGATCGCCGCTTCCAATGCGATCGCCACATGCGTCCAGTGAGTGCCACCCTGGCAGAAAACTGTATAGGGTTCTCGTAAGGGACCATCGGCGGAGAATTCGGAGGTGCTGCCGTCGATGAAGGTGCCGCCTGCCATGACGAGTTGGCTATCGTAACCGGGCATGGCAGCGGGTACGGGGTCGAGGTAGGAGCCGATCGGGGAGTGTTGCTGAATGGCGCGGCAGAAGGCGATCAGTTTTTCGGGAGTGCCAAGCTGAATTGCCTGAATCACATCGCGTCGGGGAACTTGCGGTAAGGGATTGACGGGATAGCCCAGGCGATCGAACACAGCGGCAGTCAGGTGATTGCCCTTCATCGCTTCGCCGACCATTTGGGGTGCGAGAAACAAGCCTTGATAGAGCAACCGATTTTGGTCGAAGGTGGCACCGCCAGAGCTACCGATCCCTGGAGCGGTGAGACGGCAGGTTGCCATTTCTACGAGATCCGCGCGTCCTGCCACGTAACCGCCAGCGGTGACGATCGTGCCGCCCGGATTTTTAATCAACGAACCTGCCATCAGATCGGCACCAACCGCTGTTGGCTCCTGGTCTGCGACAAACTCGCCATAGCAGTTATCCACAAAGCAAACGGTGCTGGGGTTCTGCTGCTTGACAATTTGGACGATCTTGGCAATGTCCGTGATCGCCAGACTGGAACGCCACGAGTAGCCACAAGAGCGCTGAATCAAGACCATGCGGGTCTCTGGTTGGATGGCAGATTCTAAAGCGCGCCAGTCGATCGTGCCCAGCTCAGTCAACGCCAGTTCTCGATAGCGAATACCAAACTCCGCAAGGGAACCCTGAGAGTGTCCCCGGACACCAATCACTTCTTCTAACGTGTCGTAGGGAGCACCCGCCACAGCTAAGAGTTCGTCGCCAGGACGGAGAATACCGTAAAGGGCACAGGCGATCGCGTGGGTGCCAGACACAAACTGCACCCTTACAGCAGCGGCTTCTGCGCCCACAATCTCGGCAAATACGCGATCGAGCACTTGTCTACCTAAATCATCATGACCATAGCCCGACACGCTACTAAAATGGTGCGTGCCGACCCGATGAGTACGAAACGCGCTCAGCACCCGTCGCAGATTTTCCTTGACCTGTGCGTCAATTCCAGAAAAAATCAAGGAGAGTGACTGCTCTGTTTCTTTTAACAAACTAAAGCGGCTCATTAAGTGCCTCGTTTTTTTCTAGAATACGCTAGGTGTGTTCTGAGCATCGCCGTGATTTCACCGCAGTCTTAGCTTGTGACCACTCGTTCCCATGAGCGAGGGCAATGAGCGATCGTCGCGCAGATTGGCACCATATCCACATTGAGATGAATGAATGACTGTTGCAACTTCTAAAAAATTAAACTTTGACTTGCCCGTGATTCTGTTCATGGCGATCGTGCATGGAGGCGCACTGCTGGCTCTCTTACCAGCAAACTTTAGCTGGGCGGCGATCGGCGTTGCGGTCTTTTTACATTGGGTGACGGGTGGGCTGGGTATTACCCTTGGCTTCCATCGCTTGCTCACCCATCGGAGTTTCCAGGCACCGAAATGGTTGGAGTATTTTCTTGCCTTCTGCGGTACCTTAGCGTGCGAGGGTGGAGTGATTGATTGGGTAGGGATGCACCGACTCCATCACTTGTACTCCGATCAAACCGCCGATCCTCATGACTCTAATCGGGGTTTCTGGTGGAGCCACATGGGTTGGATGCTGCGCGAAATTCCCTCTCGCTCCCAGGTCGATCGCTTCACCAAAGACCTGCATGATGACCCGGTGTATCTCTTCTTAAATCAGCAATTTATTACCATCCAGGTTCTGTTGGCGATCGGTCTTTACCTACTCGGCGGCTGGTCGTTTGTCGTATGGGGCGTGTTTGTGCGCCTGGTTGCCGTTTTTCATTGCACCTGGCTGGTCAATAGCGCCACCCATCAGTTTGGCTACCGTACCTATGAATCGGGCGATCGATCGACCAACTGCTGGTGGGTTGCCTTGCTGACCTATGGCGAAGGCTGGCACAACAACCACCATGCCTTTCAGCACTCTGCCCGTCATGGCTTACAGTGGTGGGAGATTGACTTTACCTGGATGACGATTCAGTTTCTTCAGGCGCTGGGATTGGCGAAGAAGGTGAAGCTGGCGGAGAAGGAAGGATAGATAAAGAAGGATAAAGTATGAAGGATAAAGCTAGAGGCTAAAGAGAGCCACCATTTACAGCGGTTTGCAGCTAAATGAAGTACAGTCTGTCAATCTGAACGCTAGATGGGAAGCTCTTTTTACTTCTGGCTTCTGGCTTCTGACTCCGCTCGGCTGAGCGCTCACGTCGAAGCATGAATTCTGCTGTAGCTTTCAGCCTTTATCCTTCTTTTAGCCTTTATTCTTAAGCCTTTATCCTTTCCTCAAAACTGCCCCATCCCCTGCACAATGTGCTTCACGGTCGTGAGGGTTTCCAGGCTAATCAAGCCGCGTCGGTGCCCTTTTTGATTGGACATCCCTAAGAAAATCGAGTCGCCTCGTTTGGGGTTACGTGAGAAGCGGGGTGAGGCATTGATGTAGGTAGAGGCGCTATTGACGCTCAGCGCAAATTGGCGGCTTTCCTGGTAGGATTCAGTCACTAAACAGTCGGCATGACCACTGCTGTAAAGGTTAATCCAGGAAATAGCCGCCGCCAGATTGTCCACCACTTTAAAGGCGACGATCTTGGCAAGATATGCTTGCCGCCATTCTGCCTCTTCCACCAGCTTGAGGTCAGGAAATTCGTCCACCAGTTCGGCATCGCCTCTGATCTCAAAGCCTTTGTCGCGCAGACTGTTCCATAGCATGGTCAGCGAGGCAGAGTTTTGGTTGCGATGAATCAGCACTTTTTCGATCGCATTCACCGGGTCAGGTTCGCTCTGGTGGCTATCCAGAATCATCCACCGCACTGCATCCAGGCTACCAGAGGGCGACCAGTACAGGTAGCAGTTGCCCATGGCAGATTTCAGCACAGGCGCGGTTGATTGACGCACAATTTGCTGCACCAGGTTGGGTCGCCCATAGGGAATGACCAGGTTGATGTATTGATCCTGGCTGATTAGATCGCGCACGGAGGCACCCTGGTCAGACGGGAGTGCCTGAAAACAGCCATCGGGTAAGCCAGCCCGTTCGATCGCCCCGTGGAGCGCCTGGGCAATCACCAGATTCGAGTTACTGGCTTCGCTGCCACCCTTGAGAATTAAGCTATTACCCGTTTTGGCACAGAGTCCGGCGGCGATCGCAGCAAGTTCGGGAAAGGCCTCGTAGATGAGCGCAATGACCCCCAGAGGCATGAGCTGCGAATAGGTCTGGCAGTGGTCAATCTGATAGGTGGCGTTCATCACGCGCCCGATCGGGTCAGGCAGTTCACTCAACCGCTGCAAAATCTGAATCGCGGTTTGGAGGCGTTCTGGCGTGAGCTTCAGCCACTCTAAAATCAGATCAGGAACTGCCATCTCGCGGCTGGCTTCTAAATCCAACGTATTGGCATCCAGAATATCGTCTTGCCGCTGTTTGAGCGCCTGAGCCATTGCCTGCACCGCCTGCCCCCGCAAAGCACCCTTCATGGTTGCCATTTCCACAGAAGCTCGGTGGGCGCGGTGAACACCGGCAATGGGGTCAAGAGAGGAGGTAAAAGAGTCGGTTGTCATTGAGCTAACGTCGGTAAGCTAGCAATACCATGAGTGCTGGCAGCAAAGCTAGCAATAGCAGCACAACTGCCCAAAAGGCAACTCCAGAATGGGTGGTCGAGGTCAGCGCTAGCAGCAAGCCAATGATCAACAGTACCAGAACCACTCCCAGCACGATCGGCAGGTAGCTATCATTCAGCCCAGACGACACGCCGTTCCACTGATGCCCATTCCATCGCCAGGTGCGCTTGTAACGGTAACTGGTCGAAAGCTCTTCCAGCACATAGCCACCCTCTTCAACCACAAAGATTTGCTGGCAGCGGTTACACCCAAACGCTTCCGTCAGGGCAATCTGAGTTAGCTGTCCCCGACGGCGGCATGGGCAGGGGTAGCTTTGCGCTAGGTCAATCTTTTGAGCTTTTTGAGGTTGCACAGGCGGCAAGGAAGGATTTCTGGCAAAGATTCAGGCTGGCAAAGATCAGGCAAATATCCAAGCTAGAACAGTAAGGAACGCGAATTTAATCAGGTGTAATTCTTTGTGTAGGGACGTTACATGTAACGTCCCTACTACTACAGACGGGGAGTGGTTCAGGTTAATGAATCCACGATCCTAAGCATACATCAGGCTGTTATGGGGACTAAGCTGTACTGGCGACGAACAACCAGGCACCCGCGTTCAGTATATTCCCTCTATTATTACCGAACGACACCGAGCGCATCGGAGACTTAATGCAAATATTACCATTCTCGCTCCCTGAACTTGAGGAGAAGCGTGGGGTATTCAGCAGGGGGTTGGCTGCTCTAAAAGACACTGGGCTTACCCAAACCTCGGAGGTTTGAATCAAGCATTAAGCATTACGACCAACGCTGTGGCTTAAACCTCAGAGGTTCTAGTCAATGAAACCGTCGATCGCTGCGGCTAACCGGGGTACTCACTATAATGCGGATACGATGTCACGCCGGATACAGGTCATCTGGCTGCATAGGTTGCTGCTTCGCCGTAAAATCTTGCGTCTCTGAATTGTTAGTTTTATGCCGCGTTTCCTTCACGTCTCGGATATTCATTTGGGGTTCGATCGCTACGACAGTAAGGAGCGTACCCTGGATTTCTTTCACGCCTTTCGGGATGCGTTGCACCAGTACGCGATCGTGCCCCAGGTCGATTTTGTGGTCATTGCAGGCGATCTGTTTGAGCATCGCCACATTCAGCCCAATATTTTGAACCAGGCTCAACTTTGCCTACAGGCTTTGCAGGAAGCGGACATTCCAGTGCTGGCGATCGAGGGCAACCATGACAACACCCCCTACGGGACGAAGACAAGCTGGCTGCGGTATCTGTCTGACTGGGGCTTACTCAAGCTTCTGGAGCCAAGCAACCCCAATGCGGGGAATGCACTCTATGAACCGTGGGATGAGGAAACGAGGCGGGGCGGCTATGTGGATTTAGACTGCGGCGTGCGGGTGCTGGGGTCTTGCTGGTATGGCGCATCGGCACCCAACGCGATCGCCAGCCTTGCAGGCGCGATCAAAACCTTGCCACCAGCACCAGCCCACACCGTCATGCTGTTTCACCACGGGCTAGAAGGACAAATCGCCCGCTATCAGGGAGCGCTGCGGTACACCGATTTGCTACCGCTAAAAGAGGCAGGCGTGGATTATCTGGCGCTGGGGCACATCCACAAACACTACACGCTGGAGGGCTGGATCTTTAACCCTGGCTCTGTGGAAGCCAATAACGTGGAGGAAAGCCAGTTCGATCGCGGCGTTTATCTGGTCGAAATCGATGCGACAGGCATTCGGGCAGACCTCAAGCGAGGGTACACGCAGCGATCGATCGTCCGCCTGAAGGTGACGGCACGAGGGCAGGAAAGCCAGGAAGCGCTGGAAGCAATGGCGATCGCAACAGTACAGCAGGCAATCCAGTCAGGAACCATTCAACCAGCGGTAGCACCAATCGTAGAACTGCGGATTGAAGGGCAGGTGGGGTTCGATCGCCTGGAACTGGATACGCGCAACCTCCAACAGCAGCTTCAACAGCTTACGGGCGCACTCATTTTTCTGCTGCGCTACAACGTCGATACGGTAGAGTATGCCTCTCATGTTGCGGACGAAGCCGATCGCCTGCAAGTTGAACGCGAAGTGTTTCTAGATTTGCTGGCGGCACACAACTCCTACAAAAAACAAGCTCCAGCTTTAGCCCAAGGATTAATTGATTTGAAGGATCAGCAGGTGCAGGGGCGATCGGAAGCTGACCTTTACCAGTTTGTGCAAACCCTCTTGCTTGACGACTGACGCAACGGCGAGAAGGCGTAGAATAAAAGCACGATCGACTCCGTGTGCAAATGGTTCAGAGCAAACCGCGCTTCTTCAGTTTTGACGAGTATCTGTCCCACGACGATGGGACAGAGAATCTGTATGAGCTATTCAATGGAGAACTGGTTGAATTGCTTCCCGAATCAGGACTGAATGTAGAGATTGCAACGTTTCTACTGGTGCAGTTTGCCTCCATTCTGGGTTCCCAGCGAGTGAGAGGGCACGGGTTAGAACTCGAAGTCAGAGGAGAACCGAAAAACCGTTACCCTGACCTGACGATTATTCGAGACGAGCATATTCAGCTACTCAAGAAGCGCAATACGATTCGGCTCAGTATGGCTCCTCCCGTGCTCGTAGTTGAAGTTGTTAGCCCTGGAGACCTGCAACGAGACCGAGATTACATCGCCAACGCCAGCAATATCAAGACCTGGGCATCCCTGAATATTGGATTATTGACCCGCAAGTTGAAACCATACTGATTCTGGAGTTGGTTGGCACGGCTTGCACCGAGGTCAGCATCTTGCAGGGCGATGATGTGCTGCGATCGTCCCAACTCGGCACACTGAGCGCTACGGTCGCACAACTGTTTGAGGCGGTGAACTAGAGCGGGATCGGTTGGATGGTGCAAAGGCGATCGCTCCCTGTTCTCAATAAGGTTTCCTCAGTCTGTTCACGCTCCCCTGTTCACGCTTCTTCAAGGGAAGTCGAATTTTAGCTGCTCAAACTACTTGTGCGTAGCAAATCCTCTAACGACCAGTATGAAGCCCTCAAAAGTTTTGTGGGTTAAATAGCTTTAGGAGGAGAAAACGGGGAAAACTCAGAATACGAGTGCAGCTATAGCGATCCGATTTGGAGTGCGAGCGAGGATTCCTGCGGAATTCTTCTCACAAAGCCTCTCAATCTCACAACCGATTGGGGAGTGCTATATCGCCGAGTGAAAAGATTGAAAGGCACTCTTGCAGCCATACCCCTCGATCGCAAGACCAAGACATTGTTACCCATGAAACACCAATCCTGGCACTATAGACAACGCGGCTATGGGTTAACTCGACGACAAGCGCTTTGGCTGACCTTAAGCACTTTGACGGCTGCCTGTACAGCCAAGGCTCCGACAATCACACAACCGACTGCCAACCAGTCTAGTTCAGCCCTGGAGCTTTGGTGGACAAAGGGGCTGATCCTGGCTGAAGACGAGGCCATTCAGAACGTTGTGAAGGAGTGGCAAGGGAAAAGTGGGATTGCTGTTAACCTTTCGTTTCATAAACAAGATGATATCTTGCAAAAGTTAGAACGTGCTTACCAATCTGGCAAGCCACCGGATATTTTGTATGCCTACAAAGGAGATCTGGCACTCAATCCTCGCTTTGCCTGGGAAGGTAAGCTGGCAGACGTTTCAGACATTATCGAGCCTGCCAAAGCCGCCTATGTGCCAACTGCCCTGGCAGCCGCTTCGTTCTATAACAATGTCGAGAAAAAACAGAGCTACTTTGCGGTGCCGCTCTGCCAGGAAGCAACCTATATTTTCTATTGGCGGGATTTGCTTAAACAAGCAGGGTTGAACGATCGCACCCTGCCAACGGACTGGGATCAATTTTGGAACACCTGGAAAGACTTGCAAAAGCGCCTGCGTCCGCAAGATGCTGACCTGTATGGACTCGGCATTCAGTCTTCCCCCAGAAATTCCGACACGTACATCTTCTTTGAGTATGTGCTGCAAGCGTACAATGTGCAGTTGCTAAACGGGCAGGGCAAACTCCAACTCGCTAACCCGGAGGTGCGTCGTGGCATCATTCGGTGTCTGGACTGGTACACCCAGTTTTACAAGCAGGGTTTTGTGCCACCGACGGCAACGCGTTGGTCATCTCCCGACAACAATCGCGCCCTACTAAATCGCAGTGTGGCGATGACCGTCAATGCTTCACTGTCCATTCCTGTGTCGCAGCGGGACAACAAAGAGGTGTATTTTAAGCAACTGGGTACCGTTGACTTCCCAAACAAACCAGACGGTCAACCGATCGAACACCTGGTGTCAATCAATCAAGCCGTTATCCTGGCATCGTCGCAGAAACAACCAGCCGCCAAAAAATTTCTCGCCTACTTGATTCAACCGCCAGTATTACAGGGCTTTGTGAAGAATATGGCGGGGCGCTTTTTTCCGGTCATGCCGAGTGCGTGGCAGGATTCCTTTTGGACGAATGCAGCCGACCCTCACATTCCCATTCAAGCGAAAACCCTGCGCGATCGTCCCACTCGTTCTTTCTATCCTGTGCAGGCTCCAGCTTACAGTCAGGTCTTCCAGAATGATGTCTGGGGCACTGTGATCAGTCGCATTGCAAGCAATACCGTCACCGTTGAACAAGGGGCGGATGAAGCCATTCAGCAAATCGAGCAAATCTTTTCAGTATGGTAACCGTCCACAAGGCTTCCAAAAGAGCCATCTTTGCAAAATGGTGGCAGCAGCATTTAACTACCCGCCTATCGGGCTATTTTCTGCTGCTGTCTCTCGTGTCGGTCGGGATCACGGGCGGAGTCACCTTCAACCGGGCGCAGGTCTCCCTACAAAAGTCTGCCTTTGATCAGCTCAGTGTGGCAGCAACCCTCAAAGAAACTGAAATTAATCGTTGGTTTGAAGATCAGCAGCGGATCTTTTTGTCGATCGCCCATCTGCCTGTTGTCCAAAGCCAGAGCCGGATACTGCTCGATCCAAAAACGAGTCGAGACGATCGCGCCACAGCCTATGCCTTACTGTCAAAGTATCTGATGTCGATCGCCGCCGATCGCGGCAGTTTTACAGAAGTTTTCCTTTTAGATCGGAGCGATCATGTCGTTGCATCGACCGATCCAACCCGCGAAGGACAGTATGACACGTCTGCTGATTTAACCTATTTTGAAGAGGTTAAACCTGGAGCACCCACCACACCCATTTTCTATACATCCTCCGACTCTCATCACTCTAATAAGTTGATTGTCACCTTTGCAACGCCCTTACACGAAGCAACGGGCGAACGGATTGGTGTCATCGCTACCCGCCTGAATCTCGATCGCTTGAGTCAGATCGTCCAGGCGCAAGCCAGTTTAGGGCAAGCCGTTGATGCTTACCTGGTTGGCAATGTCGAGTCCACGAATATGTTAGTGTCCAACACTCTCAGCAATGGTTTAATCGGTCAGGCTGTTTCTAGCATCGGCATCGATACCGCCATGCGAGGATCGAACGGCAGTGGACTCTATCAAAACTATGCCCAGATACCCGTGATTGGGGTTTACCAGAGTTTAAGTAATCTAGGGCTGAGCCTGCTGGTAGAAAAGCGCCAGGATCTTGCCAACAGACCCGCCGAGCAACTCGCCCAGCAAATCATGCTACTGGGACTCATTTCGGCTGGCGTGCTTTCTCTGGGTCTCTATGGATTAGCACGTCGCATTGCTCATCCCATTCTCAAAATTGCTCACACGGCAACTCAAGTCGCGGCGGGCGATCTGAACCAAAAGGCTCCGGTTTTAACTGAAGATGAAGTGGGGTTATTAGCGCGAAACTTTAACGGCATGGTCGAGCAACTGAAACGTTCGCGGGATAAGTCTGAGCTATACAGTAAAAGCCTGGAGCAAAAGGCGCAGGAGCTGGAAACAGCACTCCAGGAACTTAGCTCAACCCAGGCACAACTGGTGCAAAGCGAAAAGATGTCGAGTTTGGGGCAATTAGTCGCAGGGGTGGCACACGAAATTAACAATCCGGTTAATTTCATTGCTGGCAATCTGAATCACGCTAAAAACTATACCCACGATTTGATTCATTTGCTGCAACTTTATCAGCAGCACTGTCCGCAGCCTGATGCTGACGTTCAAACCGCCGCGGAGTCGATCGACCTTGATTTCCTCTTAGAGGATTTACCGAAGCTCCTAGCCTCTATGAAAGTCGGGACTGAGCGCATTCGGGAAATTGTCCTATCACTTCGCAACTTCTCTCGCATGGATGAGGCAGAGATGAAAGTGGTTGATATTCACGAAGGTATTGATAGTACGCTGATGATTTTGCAGCATCGGCTGAAGGGGACGTATGAATGTCCACCGATCGAAGTAATGAAGCACTATGGCGATCTGCCGCTGGTTGAGTGTTATGCCGGACAGTTAAATCAAGTGTTTATGAATATTCTCAGCAATGCGCTGGATGCCATTGAAGAGCGTGACCATCCGCGATCGCTCCAAAAGACCCAACAACCTGGTCAAATTCAGATCTACACCGAGCAAAAAGACGCAAACGAGGTGCGAATTCGGATTGCCGATAACGGTCTAGGAATGCCAGAACGGGTGCGCCGACGGTTGTTTGACCCCTTCTTCACCACCAAAACCGTTGGCAAAGGCACTGGATTAGGGTTGTCGATTAGCTACCAGATCGTGACTGAGAAGCATGGCGGTTCCCTTCAATGCGTTTCAACACCAGGACAAGGAGCCGAATTTATCATTGCCATTCCCATTCAACAGATCCCAATGCATTGCTAATGGGCTTAGTTGAAGTCAGGATAGCGAAGCTGCAATCAAGGTAATCGCAAATTCTTTGACTTCTCTCTACTGAGTTGTTGCAATTAACTCTATCCGGAGAGTGGTCTTACGGTTTCTTCCATATTTTTACTGAGTTGCTTTCAGTGGGTCTGTCCTGATAATCGTTCTATGTGTTCTCTCTTAATCATAAGCATCGATGCAGACGTGAGTTCTACTTCACTCGCTTGAAAAATTAAAAAGGCAGAACAAAGAATGGCTTTTCAAGGCTTGAGTTCGATGGAATGCAGCCCGATGCCTCCTTCAAGGATTAATGATTGCAGTCTGGTTGAAATGGAAGCTTACCGTCTTAACCAACGGTTGCATCACCTGATTAAAGTCATTCAACAGCTTACGGTTGCCCGTGATCTAGATTCGATTATGGCGGCTGTGCGGACGGGTGCCCGTCAATTAACGGGTGCCGATGGTGCCACCTTTGTCCTGCGGGATGGCGATCAATGCCACTATGCCGACGAAGATGCCATTACCCCCCTCTGGAAAGGAGGACGCTTTCCCATGAGCGCCTGCATTAGTGGATGGGTGATGCTGAACCAGCAGCCTGTCGTGATTGAGGATATTTATGCTGATTCCCGGATTCCCATCGATGCCTATCGCCCCACGTTTGTCAAAAGTCTGGCAATGGTTCCTATCCGCACTCGGAATCCAGTCGGTGCGATCGGAAACTATTGGGCAACTCGTCACACGCCCACACAGGACGAGATCAATTTACTGCAAACCCTGGCTGATGCTGCTGCCGTTGCACTAGAAAATGTTCATCTCTATGAGGAACAAGAACACCAGATTCAACAACGCACCGCTCAACTTCAGAGAGCGCTGGACTTTGAAGCGTTACTGAAGCGGATTACAGACAATGTCCGCGATAGCCTGGATGAGCATCAGATTTTAGCGACTGTTGTACAAGAACTCACTCAAGGATTAGTGTCGAGCCGTTGCAGTACGACGCTTTACAATCTGGAACAAACAACCGCAACCGTTTGTTATGAGTACGATCGCGCTCATCCGACTGCGACTTGTAGAAGTGCTGTGGCAATGGCTGACTTTCCTGAGATGTATGCTCAACTCTTACGGAGTGAAACCTTTCAGTTCTGCGATCTCTCCCAGCCTCACGTCCCGCCTGCGATTGACCCGGAACCTCTGATCCTGGTCTGCCCGATTGTGGATGATCAGCGGGTGCTGGGGGACATTCGGCTTTACCGAGCCTCAGACGAGCTGTTTGCAGAACCCGAAGTTCGCCTGGTGCAACAAGTGGCAAATCAGTGTGCGATCGCTCTGCGCCAAGCCCGGTTACATGAAGCCGTACAGGCACAGGTGCATGAATTAGAGCACCTGAATCAGCTCAAAGATGATTTTCTCAGCACGGTTTCCCATGAACTGCGATCGCCGATGACCAACATTAAAATGGCGGTGCAGATGCTAAAAACCGTGCTGGATGCGAACCTGGCTACTCAAGCAGCGCATCACACAGATGTCATCTTGAGTCAGACCAACTTTTCTAAAGCCGTTGGCTACTTGCAAATTTTGAGTAAAGAATGTCAGCGAGAAACAAATTTGATCAATGACCTGCTGGATCTAGCGCATCTTGAGGCAGAAACAACTCCAGACAGCTTACAGGAAGTCGTATTACAAGAGTGGGTACCGCAAGTTACTGAATCTTTTAGAGAACGAATTGTGCAACAGCACCAGGAATTGCAGATTCATGTTCCCGTTCAGTTACCGCCTTTGAGCATAAACTTGACCGCTCTGGAGCGAATTTTGACGGAACTGTTACACAATGCTTGTAAATACACGCCAACCGGGGAAACCATTACCGTCTCTGTAACGACTTGTGAAGAGCAGGCTGGAGCAACACTGCCAAATCCATCTCCCTGTCTTTTGCTAAACGTCAGCAATTCTGGTGTCGAAATTTCTGAGAGCGATCGGGCTTGCATTTTTGATAAGTTTTATCGCATTCCCAATGGCGATCCCTGGAAACACGGGGGAACGGGTTTAGGGCTGGCATTGGTGAAGCGCTTAGTTGAACAACTCTCTGGGTCGATCGAGGTATCCAGTTGCGATAATCTCGTCTGCTTTACGCTAAAGTTAGCCTGCTAGATCGCTTCAGGTGATCCGCTAGTGGTGAACCTGTTGGATGGGTACCTGCCCGATCGGTTCTTGAGGTGTTTAACCACCAAGTTGAAGTGGAGTCAGTAGACGAAACAGTTGTGAGTCCTGGTTGCGATCGCCTATCGTCCTTGTGCCGCCAACCACACCTCTAAATCAGACAGACTGGAGAAATCCAACAACGCTTCTCCCAGGGCTTCCAGTTGGGCAATGGCTAAGGCATTGATTTGTGACCGCACCGTGGCAGGTAATGCTCCCAGTCTCCGAGTGAGTTGACGTAAAACCAGCGATCGTTCTCCTTCCTGCCGACCTTCCTGCCGACCTTCCTGCCGTCCTTCTTCCAGAATGTCTTGATAAATCACTGACTCTCGCATCATCCCCTCCCGAAATAGCTGCCGAATCAACGCGCTCTCAAATTTTAACCCAGCTAAAACCTGAGTGTATTCCGAAACTTCCTGGCGCTGTCCCTCATGAAGCCGACTCACCCGTTGTGCCACTTGTTGCAGCAGTGCCTCTGCCTGTGTCGTTGCGGCTAGGGGGGCGAGCGGTAGCAACGCTGGGTCTTCTAGCAACGTCTCTGGGTCTTGCTGCCATAGTTTAATGACCCGATACTCATGGCGCGTCTGCTCAACGGCAAAGACGGTTTCAATCACAGTTCCTTCGGCAGGTGGTAGCAGTAAAACGACTACCTGAGTGATGGGCAAGCGATACAGGCGATACAACCTGACCCAATAATCCACCATCCGGAGTGAGAGGGGTGGATTCGACTCTAAACGGGTCTGCAATTCTAGATGGAGAATGCGTCCTTGAAGTTGTAAAAACGTTACGTAATCAGCGCGAATTGGTTCGATGCTGAGTTCGGTTTTGAGGACTTCGACCGAGAGTTGCGATTCACCAAGCACCCAACTGGCAAAGCGTTCTGGATATTTTTCAGAGAGCAGTTTGCAGAGATTATCGAACGACATGCAGAAAAGGCGAGCATTTCTGTCATCCTATCAACAGAGGATGGGCGCTCATCGGCTTTGCCCCTTTTACGAAGACGCGCCGAAGATGTCTAGCTGCTCTGTGGGTTGGTGTATGGCTTTGTTATAGCGTTTACCGTTTTTCTCGCGGGCTGTGGGCTGGATTTGACCACCTTTGCGTAAGCCGATCGCAATTTTGCTGTGCTGCTCAATTTGCCCCATGACTTGCCGTGCCCGCTGAATCACCGAAGCAGGCAAGCCAGCTAACCGTCCCGCTTCGATACCGTAGGAGCGATCGGCACCTCCTGGCTGGACTTTGTGCAGAAAAATAATCTGATCCGGCAGTTCCTTCACCACCACTTGATAGTTGGCAACGTTGGGCAGCAGGGACGCAAGTTCGTTGAGTTCGTGGTAATGGGTGGCAAAGATAGTACGAGCGCGAATTTCCGTTGCCAGATGTTCGGCTACAGCCCAGGCGATCGACAGCCCATCAAACGTTGCCGTCCCTCGCCCAATTTCATCTAAGAGGACGAGCGATCGCGGGGTCGCGTGATTGAGAATGTTTGCCGTCTCGTTCATCTCCACCATAAACGTCGATTGCCCCGTTGCCAGGTCATCTACGGCACCCACCCGGGTAAAGATGCGATCGCAAATGCCCAGCATCGTCGCCTGTGCCGGAACAAAGCTCCCCACCTGCGCCATGAGTTGAATCAGCCCCACCTGACGGAGGTAACAGCTTTTGCCGCTGGCATTCGGTCCGGTGAGAACGATGAGGTCGGGTGAGGAGTGAGGAGTGAGGAGTGAGGAGTGAGGGGAAGGGTTTTGAGTTCTAAGTTTTGAGTTTTGAGTTTTGAGTTGTCCTTTGCTTCCGACTTCCCCTGCCCCCTCTGCTCCCTCCGCTCCCCCTGCTTCCCCTGCCTCCTCTGCTTCCTCTGCTCCCCTTACTTCCTCTGCTTTCACATACTCCTCTCCCCTCTCTCCTCTCCCCTCTCCTCCCATCTCCGTCGAATTGGGCACAAAGAACCCTGCGGGTAACGATTGCTCAACCACTGGATGGCGACCTTCAAGGATGTGAATGTCACGACTAGAGGTGATGTCGGGGCGGCAGTAGCCTTGATAGACGGCGATTTCCGCCAGACCGCAGAGAACGTCGATCGCCGCGACCGATCGAGCCACGGTGCGGATGAGTTCTGCCTGTTCACCCACCTGCGATCGCAAGTCGGCGAAGATCTCGTACTCCAGATGGTTCAGGCTTTCTTGAGCAAGCTGGATGCGGCCTTCGCGCTCTTTTAAATCCTGAGTGATGTAGCGCTCTTCGTTGGTCAGCGTTTGCTTGCGGGTATAGCCGTCGGGCACCTGCTGACCTGCTTTGGCGCGAGAAATGCTGATGTAGTAGCCGAAGGTTTTGTTGTAGCCGACTTTAAGGGTGGAGATGCCCGTGCGATCGCGCTCGACCAGCTCCAGATTTTTAATCCACTCCTGATCGGCTTCTACTTGCTGGCGCAGAGAATCGAGTTGGGGGTTCACGCCCGATCGGATCAAGTTGCCATCCGTGAGGTAGAGCGGTGGCGTATCGACGAGGTGTGCGTGAAGATGATGTTCCAGCGCTTCCAGGATGGGGGGTACGGTCTGGAGATCTTGCAGGTAGCGCGATCGTGCCTTTTCTACCAGTCGCCCCAGATCGGGCAGTTTGTCGAGGGAATCTGCCAGCGCTACGAGATCGCGGGCATTGGCAGTGCCAGAACCTGCCCGACCTGCCAGCCGCTCCAGGTCGTAGATTTGCTTCAGGAGTCGTTGCAGGGTTTGACGCAACGCACCATTTTCGACCAGTTCGGCGATCGTGTCTTGACGATCGCTAATCTGACTCGGTTGCAGCAACGGTTGCAGGAGCCAGCGCCGCAATGCCCGACTGCCCATTGCCGTCACCGTCTTATCTAGTGCCCACAGCAGCGACCCATGATAGGTGCCATCCCGCGCCGTTTGTGTAATCTCCAGGTTGCGCCGCGTTTGATGGTCAATTACCAAATACTCGGTCAGCGTGTAGGTGCAGAGAGGCTGAAGGGGAAAGGTTTTGAGGGCGGAGGGGTGGAGGAGCGTGGGGAGTGGGGAGTGGGGAGTGGGGAGTGGGGAGTGGGAAGACAGGTCTTTATGGCTGCTTTGATCGCTGGCTTCTTGCCCTTTACCCTTTACCCCTTCCCCTTTACCCTTTACCCCTTCCCCTTTACCCTTCCCTACCCCTTTCTCCGTCGTGGTTTCGACGTATTCCAACAATCCTCCAGCGGCTCGGACTGCCAGGGGTAAATGTTCGCAGCCCATGCCTTCGAGCGATCGCACCCGAAAGCGTTGCAGCAGCCGATACCGCGCTTCGGAGAGGACAAAGGGAGCCTGCGATCGCAACGTGTAGCAGAACTGCGGCGGCAGGCACTCTGGCAGGTGGTCTGATTTTTCGCCCGGTCGTAACAGGCTCACCAGATCGGGGGCATTGGTGGGGACGAGGACTTCTGAGGGCTGCAAGCGTAAAAGCTCCTGGGTTAGCTGCTCCAACTCTTGCGCCTGCGTGGTCAAAAATTCACCTGTGGAGACATCGGCATAGGCTAAGCCCCAGTGATTCCCAGCGATGACCACAGCGGCTAGAAAGTTGTTGCGGCGGGCGTTGAGCATCCCTTCTTCGAGAATGGTGCCGGGAGTGATCACGCGGGTAATGTCGCGCCGTACCAGTTGCCCCTGAGCTTCTGCCGCGTCTTCCATCTGGTCACAAACGGCGATCGCAAAGCCTTTCTCCACCAGCAAGGCACAGTAGCGATCGAGCGCATGATGGGGAATGCCTGCTAGTGGCACTTTACCGACTTCCTTGCCCGCATCCTTGGCAGTCAGAATCAGCTCTAGCTCGCGGGCGATCGCGATCGCATCCTGAAAAAACGTCTCGAAAAAATCCCCGACTCGATAGAGCAGCAGGGCGTGGGGATACTGATCTTTCAGTTCCACATAGTGACGAATCATCGGGGTGAGCAGGGCACGATCGACCGATCGGTGATCAGCATAGCGCACCGCATGCTTCACCAAACGTTCCGGCAGCCCATTGGTATCAGCATCAAAATCCGTCATGAATCAACCGTCGTGAATCAATGTAGAAGCACAATTCCATAGACTCTATCGTAACTTCGTTGCTGTTTGGCATGTTGGCTCTCTGCGCCTCCGTGCCTCTGCGGTTCACTATTTCACTGTTCTTTCTTTCTATCGTTTTTTGAACAGAGCACAGAAAGACGTTTGCTTTGCCCATTCTGCTGTTACAGTGAGGCATTCTGCACTGCATCAGGCGATCGTGGCATCTACAGCATTGAAAGCGCCCTAAAATAGTTGATCCCAAACGATGGGCATCTTCTATACTTCTTTCGTGCCTTTATCTCTACAACGAGCAACCACTCCTCAACGAGCAAATACTCCTCAACGAGCAAATTATGTCTCAGGATGCCAGCACCCCCACAAAGCGCCTTCAGCCGTCATCTGATGCGTCCTCTTTTTCAACCGAGTCACTTGGCTCCGATGTCATCGCAGCGGGTAGTTTTCCAGTCGAATCCTACGCCGATCGCCTGATGGATGACCTGTTTGGCGATGTGGAACGGCTGCTAGATAGCGGTGCAAAACCGTCAACCGATGGGCGCTCCGAGCCAACCATCCCAGAGTCAACTGCCCCGAAGCGCAGTAGCTTTGTCGATCTGGTGTCTCCTCTGGTGCGGCGATCGACCGTTGAAACGGATGCATTGACAGACGAGCAAGATTATGAGGCACTGCTAGCAACCCGCGAAGCGGTCGAGCGATCGCTGGCACGCAAACCCTTCCTCACGAGTATGCGCGAATCGGTGCGCTCCTACGATCGGCTGTTGCTGGGTGTAGGATGCCTGTCGCTGCTGACCGTGCTGGCAGTATGGTTCCTTAACCAGCAGGCACGACAGCAAGCGGCTCCGGTTGCCATTGCACCACAGACATCGGCTGGTTCGACTGCCCCTTCCAGCACAACAACCGATAACCAATTCGTCAACTACTTGCAGCAAGCGCTCAAGGCGATCGACGACCAGCAGCAGACCGCTGGCGCGCCTCCAACAGGCGTGAGTGGAGTGACAACAAACCTCCCAACCGTCGCGTTGCCAGGTAGCCCCACGGTTCAACCGTTACCTGCGACAGGGAAATCCCCTTCCACCGCAACCCGTCCAGCCACCGGGTTGTCACGGCTCTACGTGCCTGTCTATCAAGTGCCGCAGCCCGGTCAGCCTGGTAGCCCGTCTGTTGCGCCCTTACCGTCATTGAATGCGCCAACTGCTGTACGCCAGCCGATTCCGCTGACAGTGCCGGGAGTGGTTAAAAAACTGGTGGGCGTGATGGAATTGGGCGATCGCTCTGCTGCCCTTATCGAAATGAATGGTGTCACCCAGCGCTACCGGGTTGGCGAAAGCATTGCCACCAGCGGCTGGACTTTAGTGGATGTCTCTAAAGATCAAGCGGTCATTCGTCGCAATGGGGAAGTGCGATCGGTCTTTATGGGTCAGAACTTTTAGAAGCTGTTAGTTTTTAGTTTTTAGTTGTTAGAAGCTGTTAGTTTTTAGCTGTTGATTGTTAGCTTAAAGAGGCGAGGAAGAACGCTTTGAGTTGCACGAGGAGTGTGGAGTGAAGCTAGAAGCGTTGAGTTTTGGCTTTTTCCCTTCTGCCTTCTGCCCCCTGCCTTCTGCCTTCTACCTCCTCTAACAACTAACAACCAACAACTAACAACTGCGGAGCAAACCTGCGGAGCACACACATGGGTCTCTTCGACGATTTCAGCAAATTTCTCGAAACGCGGCTGGAGGAGTTTCTGCGTGACAATCCGCAGCTAGAACTGCTGGTGCTGGAAGAAAAGTTGCGCGACCAGGAAGAAGAAACCCTCAACCTGATGACCGATCTGCGGCGAGAGGAGAAAGGGCTTCAGGATGAGATTCTGGCGATCGCTCGTGAAATTCAGCTCTGGCACGCCCGCATTGAAAAAGCCAAAGCAGCGGGACGGCTCGACCTGGCAGAACCCGCTCAGGAACACGAAGCCAGCCTGTTGCGGAAAGGTAATCAGCGCTGGGGGCAAATGGAAGTGCTGAAAGAACGCCTCAAGCAAACCCAGGAGTTGCAGCAACAAATTCAGCAGCGCCGCAAAGAAGTGCAGGCTAAAGTGGCGCAGGCTCAAGCGACCCGTGCCGCTGCCGCCACTCCTGAGCAGAAGTGGAACAGCGCAGGCTGGAACCAGATTCCCACGTCATCCAGCAGCGTTGGCGATTTGGAACATCAGTTTCGCCGCTGGGAAGCCGAAGAAGAACTACAAGAACTCAAACGCAAAATGGGACGATAGCTCCGATTAACCTTCTGGCTGCTGAGGCTTGCGAATGGTGAAGGAAATGGGTCGCTGATTTGGACGATCGCTCAGTGAATCGTGTACCGTCTTCTGTAAGGGCGCTTGGGGCACATTGAGCGATCGGGCAACGGTCGGTTCTTCTTTCAGCGCTTCTGGTTTCTCGTAGTCCAGGTGAAACGGCATGTTGGTCAGCTTGTCGTAGTTAGACGCGATCGCCAAAAACGCGCCGCCTAAAATAAAAAGCGGCAACGGCAACGAAACCTGCCGCACCCATTGCAACACTTCCGCCGCGCCAAACAGTAAAACAAAGCAAGTAATCCAGACCTTCATCGCCGAACTCAAGACCCAAAAGGGAATACGTCATTACATCGCAGCATACTCGAAAATTCCCGTTTTGACTGCTGAGAATGGGGAGTCGGGAGTAGGGAGTGGGGAGTAGGGAGTAGGGAGTCCACAAGCTAAAATGTGCCATTTCGATTGCGCTTGCGGTAAGCCCGCTTCCAGTCCTCTTGCTGCAACGCTAAACTAGGTCTGACTTTCTGCGATCGCTGGTTATGGATGCTCTAGAAATTACTCCTGAAGTCGAACAGCGCGTTAAGGACTTGCGGAAACTCCTCTGGCAAGCCAACTACGACTACTACGTGCTGGATGCGCCCACAATGGAGGATGCCGTCTATGACCAGCTTTACTGGGAATTGGTCGAACTCGAAACCCGTTATCCAGCACTGATTGTGCCCGATAGCCCAACCCAGCGCGTGGGCGATCGACCCGCCAGCCAGTTCGTTTCCGTCAAACACAACATCCCGCTCTACAGCCTGGAGAACGCTTTTAGCAACGAGGATTTAGCCAAATGGCAGGAACGATGGCAGCGCGTCGTGCCTAATGTCACCGAGTTTGATTACATTTGTGAACTAAAGATCGACGGCAACGCACTGGCACTCACCTACGAAAACGGTCTACTGGTGCGGGGTGTAACGCGTGGCGACGGCATCCGTGGGGAAGAGATTACGCAGAATGTGAAGGCGATTCGATCGATCCCCCTGCGGCTCAACCTGGAAAATCCTCCCTCCATTGTCGAAGTGCGCGGTGAAGCCTTTCTCCCGCTATCTTCTTTTGAAGCTATTAATCAGGAACGCGAACAGGCAGGCGAGGCACTCTTTGCCAATCCCAGAAACGCGGCGGCTGGCACACTTCGACAGTTAGACTCCAAAATGGTTGCACGACGGAAGCTCGACTTTTTCGCCTATACGCTTCATTTGGGAGGAGAGGAGGCAGGAGGTAACGTTGTTGACTCCACAAGCGAAGCAGGAGGCAATGACGTTAGAAGGAGGCAGGAGGCAGACGGGGGAGAGGGAGCAGGGGGAGAGGGAGTAGGGGGAGCAGAGGGAGCAGGGGGAGCAGGGGAGGCAGAAGGAGTAATTCAAAACTCAAAACTCAAAACTCAAAACTCTCCTTCCCCTACACCCTACACCCTACACCCTACACCCTCTACCCAATGGGACTGCCTCGAACTCCTCAAACGCATGGGCTTTCGCGTCAATCCCGAACGGCAGCAATGTGCTGATTTACAAGCTGTACAGGAGTATTGCGATCGCTGGTCACTCGATCGCACCCAACTGCGGTATATGACTGATGGCGTGGTCGTCAAAATCAATTCGCTGGCACTGCAACAGCAATTGGGCTTTACGCAAAAATTTCCGCGCTGGGCGATCGCCCTCAAGTATCCAGCGGAAGAAGCCCCCACGATCGTTGAGCGCATCAGCGTGAATGTGGGACGCACTGGAGCCGTGACACCGCTGGCAGAAATGCGTCCCGTGCAGTTAGCAGGCACCACTGTCGCACGGGCAACGTTGCATAACCGCGATCGCATTACCGAACTGGACATCCGGGCAGGCGATACCGTCATCGTCCGTAAAGCAGGCGAAATTATTCCCGAAGTAGTGCGCGTCCTTTACGAACTGCGTCCCGACGGCACAGAACCCTATCACATGCCCACTCACTGCCCAGAGTGTGGACAAGCACTGGTCAAGCCGATCGACGAAGCTGTGACTCGCTGCATTAACGCCTCCTGTCCTGCCATTCTGCGCGGCGCATTGGTGCATTGGGCATCCCGTCAAGCGTTAGACATCAACGGTTTGGGCGAAAAGCTCGTGCTGCAATTTGTGGATACGAGTCTCGTAGAGTCGGTTGCCGATCTGTACGACATCACCGTCGATCGCTTGATGCACCTGGAACGCATGGGCAAAAAGTCTGCCGAAAAACTGGTGCAGGCGATCGCAGACTCCAGGCAGCAACCCTGGTCACGAGTGCTGTTTGGCTTAGGCATCCGTCATGTAGGTAGTGTAAATGCCCAGCTTTTAACCCAGCGCTTTACCAGCGTAGAGGCATTGGCAGGCGCAGACGTTGAGACGATCGCCACCGTCTTTGGCATCGGCAACGAAATTGCCCAATCCGTTTACGACTGGTTCCAAAATCCCGCCAATCAGTCCCTTATTCAGCGCCTCCAAACCACAGGCTTGCAGTTCCAGTCGGACGATAACACCCAGCCCTCTTCCCTCAACGCCGCCCTCTCTGGCAAAACCTTTGTCGTTACAGGCACCTTACCCACCCTTAAACGCGAAGACGCAAAAGCCATGATCCAGGCAGCAGGCGGCAAAGTTACCGATTCTGTGAGCAAGAAAACCGACTATCTGGTGGTAGGAGAAGACGCAGGCTCCAAGCTCGAAAAAGCCCAGGCACTCGGCATTGCTCAACTGTCTGAAGCTGAACTACTAGAGTTACTGGGAGAATCAGCGAGGGAACACTAAAAACACCGATCGCCCGCCTTTTCGGTCACTCATGAGCAAGCGCCCAGGCAAGACGACCCCATCCGCACCGACTAGCGCTGAAAGCATTCTCTCCATGCTGCCTCCAGAAGCCCAACAGTGGGCAGAGAGTTTGCCCTGGAATCAGCGGCGGTTTGTGCTGTCGCTCTGTCATCTCATGTGTGCTGCGTCGCCCGAAATGCGAGCCGGTTTCCTGGATGATTACACCGCCGATGGACTCATTTCTAAAGTTCTGGAAGACCGTGATACCAAACAAAAGGTTAGTCAGTACTTAAAAGAATTCAACGTCAAAACCGAGCTAAACACGATCGCCCTCAGACGCTACATCCGGCAGTTTTACATTCACTCGGCGCAGGCTGTCCGTGGTCAGCCGGATCTCTATCTCGAATCAGCACTGAAGCTGGTGATGAGCACCGCAGAGCGCAACAACGTCTTTAACTACATCCTGGGCTTTGAGCTGATCAAAATGATGTTTCGAATGAGTTGGTTTCAGCACGAAAAGCTCTATCGGCTCCAGCGCAACCAGGATGAATTTATCAACACCTACATTCGTCCTATTCAGCACACCCACAAGCTCAACCGCATCATCGTGCCCAAAGACGAACGCCTCTTTTTTGCACGACGCGATTATTTTGTGCAAAAGCCTGCCATTAGCGAGAAGAAGCTGGTTGAACTCGCGATCGCCACCTTCACCACCGAAACCACCACAAACTTGGGCTTCTCAGTGATTCGCCACGCCCACTCGCTGATCTTCGACTACGACTACATCTTCGCCGCCGAACAAGAAGCCCTCTCCTACACCGAATAGAGGTTAAGCAGTATTTTGGCTGAAAGAGCAGTCAGCACAGAAGTTGTGAGTTGAATGGAGAGGAGTGAGGGGGGAAGGGTGAGGAAGTTTTGAGTTTTGAGTTCAGGCTTAAAGAGCGTCAGCCTTCATCCTTCTGCCTCCTGCCTCCTGCCTTCTGCCTTCTGCCTCCTGCCTTCTGCCTCCTGTCTTTAGCCTTCATCCCTCATCCCTTCCTCTCCCAAGCATGGCTTCTCTTTGCGCTACCATAGGCAGGGCAGCGGAGAGCGTATTCATGAGTCAGTCTTCTAGTTTTAAGGCAAGGGCACGATCGAGCGGATCGCACACCCATCATGTCAAGTATGGGGCAACCATCGCCGTCACTGTCTTTATAGCGCTTTTCACTGGGTGTACAAGACAACCGCAACCGCAAGCAGTGGATAACAGTCCTTCGCCCACGACAACCGCCGTCGTCAGTCCTACCATTTCCCCCAGCGTGACTGCAAAATCAGACGCAACGAAGGATCTGGAAGGTCGTCTTGGTAAAGCGTTTACAGAGTCTACAAAAATCCCGCTCGACTCAGTTGATTGTCCAGCACAATTTGATGTGAAGGCGGGAAATCGCTTCAACTGTCAGGCAACCTCGGAAGGGCAAACCTTTGCGATCGCGGTCGAACTCACCAATCCAGACGGTCAGTTTCAGTGGAATACGAAAGAATTGTTGGTGCTGTCCAAGCTAGAGCAATACATCCAGAGCCGCATTCGTGACAAGGGTGGTCCCGATGTGACGGCAAATTGCGGCGGCAAGATTCGGGTGGCTCAACCAGGAGACACGTTTGAATGCAAAGTGACGGGTGCCCAAGGTCAGGCTCGCTCTGCCCAAATTAAGGTGAAGGATGAACAGGGTGGCGTAGACATTTCCCTGCGTTAGATTCCTTGTGCTGGATTCCTTGTGCTAAAAAACGTGAGATTCCTTCACAGTATGGTGAGTAGGGGTTGCGGATCTGGATCCTGTGTTAATCTAGGTTGCAGAGTTTGATTCGGTTGTAGTGTTTGTTCTTGGTTTCAGCAGGCTTCTCTCCGGATTTAAACCGCCACACTTATCACTCTCCGGAGATATTCCATGTCAATTTATGTAGGCAACCTTTCCTACGCCGTTACGCAAGAAGACCTTAGCAGCATTTTTGCGGAATATGGCACGGTCAAGCGTGTCCAACTTCCCACCGATCGCGAGACGGGTCGCCCTCGTGGTTTCGGCTTTGTCGAAATGGAAACCGACGCTGAAGAAACAGCCGCGATCGAAGCCCTGGATGGCGCTGAGTGGATGGGGCGTGACCTCAAAGTCAACAAAGCTCGCCCACGCGAAGATCGCAAGCCGTCTGGTGGTGGCATGGGTGGTGGCAGAGGCTATTCCAGCAGTAGAGGTGGCGGTGGCGGCGGCTACTCCGATCGCTACTAACGGCTATAAGCAACATTTCGTAACGATGTATTCGCTCCAGTTATCTCCAGTTTTGAGAGGTTTGTGGAGCTCTTTTTAGGAGCTAAAGCTCAGAGGATTGAATGACTCAGGTAGTTCTCGGTGAAAACGAAGGTATTGAATCAGCGTTGCGTCGCTTTAAGCGTCAGGTTTCTAAGGCTGGCATCTTTGCGGACATCAAACGGTTGAGACAGTTTGAAACGCCGATCGAAAAGCGCAAGCGCAAAGCGATCGCCAAGCGGAAGCATCGCTTTAAGTAACCACACTGTCTCTTAAGAGTGAGAACCAAATAAAACCGCTAACTTGTAGGGGTTTAGCATTCAGGCAACTATTTTTGCTATGAGCAAGGGTACATCTGCAGAATGCTAAACCTTTACGCTTGAGTTTCGGTATTATTTAATCCGCGATCCTTAGCAAATTGGCTTAATTTAGTCGCCTCCGTTCACTGCGGAGGCGCACCCATTCTGCTACAAAGAAAACCAGACCCGATGTCAGGATCAGCACGACGCTAAGGGCGTTGATATCGGGTTTAACCCCTGTCCGAATGCGGCTAAAGATTTCCATGGGTAAGGTGTTGGTGCCGCCTCCAGCGGTAAAGCTGGCAATGAGGAAATCGTCCATGCTCAGCACAAACGCCAGCAAGCAACCGGAGACGATCGCAGGCATTAACTCTGGCAGTAACACTTGCACAAATGCCTGCCCTGGTGTTGCACCCAAATCAAGTGCCGCTTCCTCCAGATGTGGATTCAGGTTTGTGAGGCGAGTCGATACCACCAGCGCGACATACGACAGGCAGAAGACCACATGCGCCGCTACAACCGTCCACAGGCTTAGTTGAATGGCACCGCCGCTGAAGGGGATCGCTACTGCGGCTAGAAAGACCAGCGTAGAGACGGCGATCGCAATATCTGGAATGATGAGCGGCAGGTAAGAAATCCCTCGATACAGGCTTTTGCCGGGGAACTGATAACGCGCTAACCCGACAGCAACCAGCGTCCCCAACACAGCCGCAATCCCCACGGCAAAAAACGCCACACTCAGGCTGTCTCTCAAAGCAGACAGAATGCGCTGATCGCTAAAAAATTTGCGATACCATTCCAGCGTGAACCCCTGCCAACTGGCGCTGTAAGGCGATTGGTTAAAGCTATAAAACGCCAGCACCCCAATAGGAAGGTACATAAAGCCAAACATCAGGAGCGAAAAGAGCGCCTGCCAGGAACCAGGGATTTTAGGCTGGGGCTTGAGTGCAGTCATACGGGAACGAGGGTTGTGAGGTAAAAGGAGTGTTGCTGGCGAGAAAACGCTCAGCCATTCGCGTTAAACGTTGCTGGCAATGCGATCGCCGTATTTTAACAGCAGCGCGATCGCCAAACTCACCGCCAGAATGAGTAGACTACTCAAAGCCGAACCGAAGCCCCAATTCTGGGTTGCGCCGAGGAATTGATTGTAGATCAGCCGCGCTGCCGTCATGCTAGAGGCTCCGCCCAGTAGCTCTGGGTCAACGAAATCACCGAGAGCCGTAATAAAGACCAGGAGAGCGCCCGCCGTAATGCCTGGAAGGGTTTGTGGTACCGTCACGCGCCAAAACACCTGCATTGGCGTTGCTCCCAGATCGGCTGCCGCTTCCAGCAAGCGTCGATTGAGCTTTTCCAACGAAGCATAGAGAATCAGCACCATGTAGGGCAACAGGCTGTAGCTCATCCCCACCAGCACCGCCGGACTCCGGTTCAAAATATCGAGGGAGGGTAGTCCCAGACTGTTGAGCATCGAGTTCAATACGCCCGTTGGTCGCAAAATGGTGATCCAGGCGTAGGAGCGGAGCAGAGAGGAAGTCCATAGAGGCAGGACAAAGCCGACCACGAGGAGATTCTGCCAGCGTTTGGGCACCATGAGGGCAATCCAATACGCCACTGGAAAGCCTAAGATCAGACAAATAATGGTGGTTCCCAGGGCAAAAAAGAGCGATCGCCCCAACACCTGAAGGTAAATGGGCTGAAAAATGAGCGCGTAGTTATCCAGCCCTGACGGATTCACCACCTGCCCCGGACGAATACTCGGCACCAGACTCAGCTCCAGAATCAGCAGGGTTGGAATGACCAGCAGCAAGCCCAACCAAATTCCCGTTGGTCCCAGCAGCAGAAGCGGCTCGATCCATTTAGGCAGATCGCGATCGTGAGACGAACCATCGGTTGAGGCAGGGGAAGATGCTTGGGACATGAGGGGGGAGAGTGAGGGGTGAGGAGTGAAGGCTAAAGGCTAAAGGCTAAAAAAGGCAGAGGGCAGAAGGTGGGGGAAGCAGGAGAGGTGGGGGAAGCAGAGGGATGAGGGATGAGGGCTAAAGGCTAAGTTTCATACTTTATACTTCATCCTTTAGCCTTTCCTCCTCACTCTTGACTCAAAACTTCCAGGCTGACCGCTGACCGCTGACTGCCCTCAATAACTAACAACCAACAACCAACAACCAATAACTATCTAGCTGCTCGTCAACTGCGTCCAGTATTTCTCATACAGCTCTGCGATCGGTTCTTTGACGGGGGCAACGCCTTCACATTTGGTCAACAGACTGTCTGAGGGGAACAGAATTTCGTTGTCACGCAGGGGTGCTGGCAACTGGTCATGGGCTGACTGATTGGGGGAGGCAAAGTTGAGGCGCTCGGTCATTTGGGCGGCAACGGAGGGTTGCAAAACGTAGTTGATCCAGGCGTAGGCAACATCCGGGTTGGGGGCTGTTTTGGGAATGACCATCGTGTCACTCCAGAGAGAGGTGCCGCTGCTGGGAATCACATACTTCAGCGCAGGATTGGCAAGCGTGACTGCCATCGCATCGGCGGAGTAGCCCATTGCCAGCAGCAAATCGCCCGCGATGAGTTGATCGCGCCACGCATCGGTGGTGAAGGAGGCGATCGCGGGCTTCAAAGCGGCAAGCTTCTCGTATGCTTGCTTAATCTCCTGGGGATTGGTGGAGTTGTAGGAGTAGCCGAGCGATCGCAGGGTAGCTCCCATCACTTCGCGGGTATCGTTGATCAATGTCATCCGGCGGGATAGATTTTTCTGATACGCCCACAAATAGCTCCAATCCGTTGGTGCAGGACTTAGCTTGGCGCTGTTGTAGATTAAGCCCGTTGTTCCCCAGCTAATCGGCACATGATAACGGTTCCCCGGATCATGCACGGAGGTTTGAAACTTTGGCAGAATGTTCTCCAACCCTTGAATGCGGCTGCGATCGAGCTGCTGCAATAGCTTTAGCTCAATCATCTTTGCCACCGTGTAATCCGATGGGTAAATGATGCTGTAAGCCGCGCCTTTGCCTGCCTGAAATGCCGCCAGCATAGTTTCGTTCGAGTCAAACGTATCGGCAATCACCGTCACGCCTGTTTGTGCTTTAAACCCTTCCAGCAGGGCATCGTCAATGTAGCTCGACCAGGTATAGATATGCAGTTCATTGGCGGTTTTCGCGTTTGCCTGCAACGGACGTACCTCTCCTAACGTCCATCCGCAGCCTGAAAGCGCCAGACCGGACACAGCCCCTGTTGCCACCTGCAAAAACTGCCGCCGCGATCGGCGCGTGGTGGAAGCAGCGGTGTGAGTAGCAGGAGGGTGAGGCATGAAAAGTTGTTGGTTGTTAGTTGTTGGTTGTTAGTTGTATAGTGCTTTGTCGGGCATTCAAGAAAAGTTGTTGGTTGTGTAGCCCTAAAGCCTTCCAGTCATACCAGAAATGGGCATTCAAGAAAAGTTGTTAATTGTTAGTGCATGAGTCGTTCCTAGCTCCTTCTAAAAACTAAAAACTAAAAACCAACAACTCCCCCGCCTTCTAGCTCGTCGGAATCGCTAAACAATCGCCTGGTGCCCACTGGACATAGATCGGAGTATCGGCGGTGGGGATATCTTCGATCGCGGCGGGCTGCTGAACTGTGACGCGATCGCCCGATAGCAGCTCAACCACATAATGGACGTGAGCACCCAGATACATCACATGTCTCAACCGTCCTTCAAAGCAGTTGATGACATCGGTGGGAATGGTACGGGTGACGTGAATCTTTTCGGGACGGACACTTACGACAACGGAGCCAGAGGTCAACGGGGTTGAGGTCTCTAGCGGCTTGACTTTCATCTTCAGTCCATTTGCCGTGGTGATCCAGAGCATGGCAGGGTGTGCGCCCTCAATCTTGGCAGGGAAGAGGTTTGTATCGCCAATAAAATCAGCAACAAAGGCAGTCTGTGGCTGTTCGTAAATGCGGCTGGGCGTGTCAATTTGTTCAATTTTGCCCAGGTTCATCACCGCAATGCGATCGGACAAACTGAGCGCTTCTTCCTGATCATGCGTGACCATCACGAAGGTTAGCCCCAATTCCTGGTGAAGGTTCGTTAACTCAACCTGCATCTCTTTCCGCAACTTCAAGTCCAGTGCGCCCAACGGTTCATCTAAGAGGAGCACAGCGGGGCGGTTAACTAATGCACGCGCCAAGGCGACTCGCTGCTGTTGACCACCTGAAAGCTGTGCCGGGAACCGGTTAGCAAAGGCTTCCATCTTGACGAGCTTGATAGCATCCTGCACGCGATCGGCAATTTCTGCTTTGCTCCGCTTTTTGAGCCGCAGCCCAAAGGCAATATTTTCGCGCACGGTGAGGTGGCTAAACAGGGCATAGCTCTGGAAAACCGTGTTGACCGGACGGCGATACGGTGGCACCTGCGTCATTAACTGCCCTTGAATCAACAGTTCCCCTGCTGAGAGAGAGTCGAACCCTGCAATCATGCGTAGAGTGGTGGTTTTGCCGCATCCAGAGGGACCGAGAATGCTAAAAAATTCGCCTCGACGAATGTTCAGATCAATGCCTCGTACTGCCGTTTCACCGTTAAACACCTTAAACACTTTGCGGAGTTCAACATCAAACCCAGTATCTGTCGCCAGAGCGCGCTGATTATGCGTGATGGTTTGAGACATCGTGACAGTTCCCTATGGTTGATTCCTTACGCACTGTGTGGGCGATCGAGGCGCAAGGAGCGGTTGAGCAGGATTGGAAGGCGTGTTCAGGGCAAGCACTGAGTTGGTTGTGCCTATCTTCTGATAAAGTGACAGACTATATCTTGGTCTATTTTATCTACCGAAGGCTCATTCCATACGTTAAGTCATCATCCCCATAACGTAGCGATCGTTCAACGTTGTGCTCATAACTCCTCCCACTCCGCGCCTCACCTTAAACAGCGAGTTCCCTGCCAGCTTCACACTAGCCACTTTACCTGGCAGCACACGAAGGGGATTAGCATGAAGCAGCAGCTTGCTTTAGATTGCCCAACTTTCTGCCGAACGACTCATTCTCTACCAGGCTGGCTTGCTCCGTTCCTTTGTCTGCCTGTTGCCGAGTGCCCGAAAGCATCATGCCCGAAACGTCAGTGCCCTAAATTGCCAGTGTTCTAGTTGCTTGTTGTGCCTGTCCTGTTTGTAATGCGTGTATGACCTTAACCCAACCTTCTACCACAACCGTTACACAAACGACTCCCCGGACGGTGGGACGGCGGTATCAGTCGGTCGCCCTCATGGTGGGTGTGTCGCTGGTGTTGCTGGCGGGTATTGGTAGTCGCTTGGCTTACTTACAGCTAGTGGAGGGCAGTCGCAACCGTCAACTTGCAGAGAACAACCGCATTCGCTTGATTCCCAGACAGCCAGAGCGCGGCAAAATTCTCGATCGCAAAGGCAAAATGTTGGCAGGCAGTCGCTTGTCGCATTCCGTTTTTCTGTGGCCCCTGGCACGCAAAAAAGCAGAATGGGAAACCACGCTTCAACGGCTGTCGCAAATCCTGAACGTGCCTGAAGCCAAGATCAAAAACCGTCTAGAGCAAGCAGGCTATACGTCTCCTTTTCTGGTTCGCATTGCGCGTGGGGTTAGCCCTGCCCAGGTGACAGCCCTGGCGGAATATGGTGGCGAGATGGAAGGCGTACAGGTCGATGCAGAAGCCGTGCGCTATTATCCCAACGGTGATCTGGCTGCCCATGTGATTGGCTATACGGGCGAAATGGACGATCGCGAACTTGAAAAGCGCAAGGGCGAAGGCTATCGTCTGGGCGATGTGATTGGTCAGATGGGCGTTGAGGCGACCTATGAAAAGCTGTTGCGCGGTGAGTGGGGTGGGCAACAGGTCGAAGTGGATGGCACGGGACAGGTTGTGCGCGTGCTGGGCAAGAAGCCAACCCAAACGGGTAAAGATGTACAGCTCACGCTGGATTTAGAGCTGCAAAAGGCGGCGGAGAAAGCACTGGGCGATCGCAAAGGGGCGATCGTGGCGATCGATCCCAATAACGGTGCTGTGCTGGCAATGGTCAGCCGCCCCACCTTTGACCCCAACTTATTCTCCACCCGCATCACCGATGCCCAATGGCAGCAGCTTCAAAGTAAAGATCACCCCTTCGTCAATCGCGCCGTACAGGGGTTTCCTCCCGCCAGCACGTTCAAAATTGTCACCACGACAGCAGGCTTAGAGACGGGTAAATTTAGCCCCGATACCGTGCTGGGCACCTATCCATCCATCACAGTCGGCGGCATTGAATTTGGCGACTGGAACCGCGCTGGCTTTGGTCCGTTAGGCTTTGTGGGCGCGTTGCAGTGGAGCAGCGACACGTTCTTTTACCAAATTGGGATGGGTGTGGGCGATCGCAACTTGATTCAGTGGACGCGACGTTATGGCTTTGGTCGCAAAACGGGCATTGACCTGGGTGAAGAAGAAAGCCCCGGTCTCGTACCCGACGATGGCTGGAAGCGCCAGGAAATCAAAGAAGGCTGGTTTTTAGGCGACACCGTGAATATGTCGATCGGTCAGGGCTTTTTGCAAACCACGCCCCTACAAGTCGCTGTGATGTTTGCCGTACCCGCGAATGGCGGCTCTCTCGTCAAGCCACACCTGCTGAAAGATAATGAAGCCGCCCAAACCTGGACGGAGTCCCTCAACCTGAAGCTAGACACCGTCCGCATTCTGCGTGAAGGTCTCCGTGCAGTGGTCGATGGTGGCACAGGTGCCGCGCTGAATGTGTCTTCGCTACCGCCCACTTCGGGGAAAAGTGGTACAGCAGAAGATATCGGACGACAATCCCATACCTGGTTTGGTGCCTATGCTCCAACCGCCAAACCAGAAATTGTGGTGGTTGCCTTTGGTGAAAACTCTGGCGGCGGTGGCGGTTCATTCGCAGCTCCGATGGTGCGTCAAGTTTTGGAAGCTTATTTTAATCCGCAGAAAAAGATTGAGACCCCCAGTCAGGTGGAGCAAGTACCGACGGATTGAGGAGAGTCGGGAGTGGAGGGGGCAGGGGAGGCAGAGGGGGTGAGAGGGTGAAGGGTGAGAGAGGTAATCATCAAGTAACCTGTGCTTGAGAACCGCTCCCTATGACCAGCAAAGTTAGTCAGCGTATAGTTGATTTGGCTGACCAGCAGGTACTGGGCAATAGTCCAGGCGAGTAAACGTGTCTTTCATAGCTTGACTCTAGGGGCTGTCATCAATTACTACTACACATCGCTTGCAGCAAGGGTTCCAGCCCCTAGCCTGGTGTGTTGGGACGGGCGTGACACTGCTGATATTGCAAGGTTTCGGAGCTAATTGATGACACGCCCTAGTGACTCAAACCTAGTTCTGAGTCACCCATTCCCTCATCGCTCTGCGTAAGTCCTAATATTGCTGAATGGTGGCTTGTTGAAGAGACACCACAAGATGCTTGCTTCAGTCTTCGCGTTTCGTTCCCAGTTCAGCAATAGCGTAGCGAGCGATCGCCAAACTCAAGCGGGCTTGCTCAACTTCAGAAAGCGCGTCCCATTCAACTGAACGGACGCGCTCCAGGGTAGATTCAATGGGTGCATCGTTGCCACGCATGGCATAGGCAAGGGGACGTGCCAACACATACAAATCATCATCGGCGAGATTGGGCAGTACGTCTTGCACACACTGCACAAGCTGATCGGCTAAAGAAGCAGAACTGGACAAAACATTTTGGGCGCGGGTGGCGATCGCCGTGAGGAACTGTTGAGGCACGCGTGTAGCGAAGCGCTGGATCAACGTTTCTTGAAGGCTTGTCGCTGACCACAATTGATTGACCTGGGCAAAGAACGCGTTGGAACGGATGTTAATCGCATCCGCATCCCAACCATCCAGGGAGGAATCTTGCTCTAAGGCAGTAAAAAAGGCTTCTGATTCTGGCACGGCAGGGTTCCAAACGTAAGGTGCTCTAGCCGTGGGTTCTTCGTCTGCGGTAAATGCATCTTCCGCTAGCGGTTCATCGCCTTTCCACGAGCAATGTACGCCGTCCGCATGGAGCAGGGTTGCCCATAGCGCTTGCTCAACCTTAGCCTCTAACTCTGCGTGATCGTCAGAACACATTACCTTACTTACCATAGGGGACTCCTGCATGCACTGAAAACAATACCTCGTTGGTGTTACCTACAGGGTGAGTGCTGTCAGTTCCGCAACTCCATCTAATTTACGTCATTTAGCCGATAAGTGCTTAGCCTGACCGGGTTTGCTACCTCAAATAACGCAGCCATTGGTAACATCTTTTGTTCTAATGCGCTTTTGTTCTAACGCGCTTTTGTTTTAACGCGGTCAGCTAGCAGCACGATCGCCCCCCGGAAGATCCACCGCGATCGTAAACTCTAGCGCCTCGTTGTGCGTGCTGCCAAACTTCAAATGGCTACCAGGTTTGAGCGGCACTTCTTGACGATGCACTTTACGCCATCCATGTGTTTCCAGCCCAGGCTCTAGCATCCAGGTGCCAAAGCGAGAGAAATCTTCGAGAAAGTACGCTAACTCAGTGCCGCCATTGTGAGACTGGCGACAAAAAATCACCGCATGTTTGCGAGAGACTCCACCCTGGTCTTCTTGCAGCACCAGATCGTTTTCAGCCCGATCTCTGCCCACGCGCATAAAGCCACCCTGAATATGCCAGACTTTTGCAGTCGTGAGCGATCGCAGGGCGGCATCGGGCTTCGGTTGCCCCAACCGGGTAATGGGTCCCGGCATTGCCGTCATGCCACCTTCGAGGGGCTGGAGCAGTTCGCCATCAAATTCAGGATGCATATAAAGAACCGGCAGCGTCCAGGCTTGCTGGTTAAAGCGATACAGCGTGAGCAAGTGCTGTCGCGCTACGGCAACTGCCTGGTCGATCGGCACCCGTCCTGAGAGCGCCCTGGCAAAGGCTTGGATAAAGCTCAGCGCTTCTTCGTCGGTAATGGAATCGCGCATACCCAACACAGCCGGAACGCCATGATGAATCAGCACCTCCGCTAAACTGCTGCGCGAGATGGCTTGCGATCGGATTGCGTCCCCATTGGTCGAAGCTGTCGAAACTGTTTCGTGATCGGGCTGAGCACCCCAGCAGGCGTTGAACACAGCCAGTTTTACCTGGCAGCGCGTCAGCACTTGTGCTAGTTCCGTACCATTGAGGGTCATGTCAGGTCGCAAAAACAGCAGCCCGCCGTCAGGAGCCGGAATCCCGTGCCCAGCGTAAAAAAAGACATTGTAGGTCTGTCTCTCCAGTTGACTGATGAGAGCGGCTGGAGTGGGCTGCACCAGCGTATCCACCTGACAGGGCGTAATGGTTGCCCCGCCAATGCCACTGCTGCCAGAGGTTGTGAGCAGATGCGCCAACACATTCGCTTCTTGCTCAAGCTGTAAGGTCTGTGAAGCGCCAGGGTGGGCACGGTTAGCCAGCCCTGATCCCGTGTTTTCTGAAGGGGGTTCAGAGTCTTCGCCTAAAACGAGCAGAATTTTAAGGATGTTGTCCGATCGCAGCGTCGGTAACGAATGGACATCGCTCGTCGTACGGCTAAACAACAACTGCTGCCGAAGTGAAATGGGTTGCTTCCCCGCCCCATCCTGCATGATTTCCCAGGGCAGCGCCACCAAATTGGGATCTCGAATTTCTAGCCGCAACCGCAATGGTTTAGATTGCCCCATCGCAATGCCCTGGCTATGATCGAGGCTCCCTTGAATGGGACCATCGAATAACCACTGCCACAAGCTAATACCCAGGTTTTGCATCAATCGACCGGATTGGCTAACCGGCTGACCAGGGGTTGGCGGGGACGCATCCAGCGGCAACACCAAATCGGGAGGCAACGCATCGACCTGCGACACCTGCGGCACATTGGGTAGGCTTCTCGCCGAAAACATGTCTTGCCACCCCAGCCATAGCTGGTTTTGAGCCTCAGCCCAAAGACAATCATGCAAAACATAGCCCCCTGGATATGGAGCTTGAGTCACATGGATGGCGAAGTGACTGGCTGTCCGTAGGGGAGCGATCGCCAAATTCAAGCAGGGAATTTCAGACAAAGACATTCAAGAGGTAAAGCTCGACTCTTCACGACATCAGGATTGTCTTAACAGTCTAGTCCGTGTTCGCCTTAGTTGATAGCGGTAACGATGAGATTACCGACACAAGGGAAAAACCGGAGTTGGAGAAGAAAAGGTTTGAGTTGAATGGAGAGGAGCGAGGAGTGAGAGGGGAGCGTTAAGAGTTTTAGTTTTTAGCTGTTGGTTTTTAGTTGTTGGTTGTTACAGCGTTTTCCAATTTACTGGCGGCTGTTCCACCGCCTTCGCCATCTAATAACCACCAACTACCAACTCTTCCTTTCAGTCTTCTGCCTTAACCTCCTTCAAGCCTGGGACGTATTTTCTAACCAACTGCGCCAACGCTTTTAGATCAATGGGCTTAGAGATATAGGCGACGGTTCCAGCCTGTAGGCAAAGGTCACGATCGCCACTCATCGCCATCGCCGTTTGCGCGATAATGGGAATCGCTCGGTAGCGATCGTCCGTCTGAAGCTGATGCGTTAACGCCAGACCATTATCGCCAGGTAGATGAACATCCATCAAAATCAAAGCTGGCAGTGCGCGGGTCAGTGCCTGCTTCATCTCCTTACCATCTTTTACCCAAGTCAGTTCGTAGCCCAATTTGCTCAGATATGTGAGCAGCAATTTGGCGTTGTAGGCATTATCTTCGACCAGCAAAAGATGGTTTGATCGAATGGGTATGCCTGACTGCGAAAGCATCACAGACAGGGGAGAAGGCTTTGCCATTGGGCTATCAAACCTGGCATTATCAACCATTGTGCCCTCCACTGGGGTACCGGGCACCGGGCATTGCTCACACCCCTCTCCAACCGCTGGGTTGGGCGCAGGTGTCGGTCGAGCCGATTCAGCGCGAGCCGTGTTGCTATCTGTGATCGCGGGAGGCTCCAGGGGAAGCACGATCGTAAAGTGCGAGCCTTGACCAAGCTGCGATCGAATTTCTACGCATCCGCCGTGCAGTTCTGCGAGTTTCTGGGTGAGCGCTAATCCCAAGCCAGTGCCTTCGTCCCGTTTGGCAGCCGTATTCAAAAGCTGTGCATACGGGCGAAAGAGCAACTGCTGCTGGTCTTCCGAAATGCCTGTACCTGTATCCCAAACGGTAAAACGAATTGCATCGCTGGCAGTTACCTGTAGTCCCACACTTCCCTGGCGGGTAAACTTGAGTGCATTCGACAGCAGGTTAAACAGCATTTGCTTGAGCCGTAGTGGGTCAGCTACAAGAGTCTCCACCTGGGGCGCAATCTCTAGCTTGAGTGCCAGTCCCTTATCGTTTGCCTTTTCTCGCACCAGGGCGATCGCGGTTTGGCACACTGCCTTCACTGCCACCGTTTCCCAGTGCAGATCAAGCTGGTTCGCTTCAATTTTTGAGAGATCGAGAATGTCGTTAATCAGCGATAGCAGGTGCTGACCACTGCTCAAGATAATGTTGAGATATTCCTGATGCTTGAGATTGCTGGGGCTAAACCCCTGTTCGCGCATGAGGTGGGTAAAGCCCAAAATCGAACTCAGCGGCGTGCGGATCTCATGGCTGGTGTTTGCCAAAAATTCGCTTTTCAGGTGATTCGCTTGAGTCAATTCGCGGTTGGAGGCTTCTAGCGCTTGGCGTTGCTGTGCTTGCGCCTGAACCAACTCAACTTGCCGCCGCGCCGACCGATAGCGATCGAGGCTCTGCTCAATCAGACCTGCCTTTAAGCAAGCTGTGAATGATGACAGTCCATTGGCGGTTTCTGGCTGAAAATCAGTTGCAGCAGGAGCTAGCAACAGCCAACCTAAGATCACCTGTCCATCGACGATGGGACAGCCGCAAGCCGGAAACTGAGTGTGCCAGCTTTGCAGTTCGCGCTCAGTCAAGGTCTGCCCCAACACAAACGGCAGTAGCGCAGTCATAGTCGGAAAAGACGTATCCCCCAGTGCCGATTGGAGATGGCTTGCCGCGATCGCACAAACAGTGAAACAGGGTTCCAGGGTTTGTGCAGAAGTGGCAATGCAATGACTCGTTGCATCTCCGCTCCGCAGCACGATTGCACAGCTTTGTGCTAGTCCCTGGTTTAACTCATCCGCCAGCACGCGCGCCAATGCCTTGTGGGTGTCGCAGAAAGCGGTTTCGTGATCGATCGTAAGGGCTGCTACCACGCAAGCATTCAGCCGTTGCCCCAAACGGTTAAGACAACGTTCTGCCTGTAGTTCTGCTGTTAACTGCTGCACCGTTGACTGCAAATTTTCTGGTACCGCGTTTTCTGGTACCGCGTCAGTGGGCATCGTCGGCAGCATGTGAGGAGCAGGGCACTCGATGATCGAACGATTCGCTGGGAGCACGCTCGGTAGAGAATTGCTTGTAAGTGGGCTGTAGGATGATGTATCGGCACATTGCCATCCCAACCCGTATGAGCACTGATGCATAATAATCCTTTTATCAACAGACGCTTCGATTCAACTGGATGCTGTTTGAACCTGGAGCCTTGATTAAAGCAGCGCGACCAACAGTCAAGTGGCACTCACTCAACAACCTGATGCCGATGGGGCTTGAAGCAAGCGTAAGAAAAAATATAAAAAAAGTAACCAGTTTAAAATCAGACTTGTCTCAGCGGTTCTACTGAATCAGTTGGCAGACGGGTGCCTCGTTACCCCTGTTGTCTCAACAATTATTGCCAGCTATTGCAGCCGATCCGCTAGTTATACGCTAGCAAAGACTCAGTAAAATTCAGTACCAAGTCTCGTGAAATTACCATGTAGGTTATATCACCGATTCGAGCCGCGATCGCTCGTGCGATCGCATGCAACTGATGAATCCTACAGCGAGTCGTGGAGTATCCCCGTTCAGGTCTTACTATGATGAATAAGCGATCGTCCTGGTACAGATGAACCGGGGTACAAGTGAACCTCCAAACGCCTATGTCATCCCCAAAACTGTCCAAACGCATCTCGACTGCGCTGATCAATGCCCTCAGTGCGGGAGTAGTGCCGCGTGTGGGGTTAGAACACATTGCTGTGGGGCGCGAACGGGAAGTCCTTGCCCTCCTGGAAGACCTGGATAACATTGCGGCAGGGGGAGCGGCTTTTCGGTTTGTGGTGGGGCGCTATGGGGCAGGCAAAAGCTTCACGCTGCAATTGCTCCGCAATCAGGCGATGGAACAGGGCTTTGTCGTTGCCGATGCGGATCTTACCCCAGAGCGTCGGTTAGCTGGCAGCAATGGGGCAGGCGTTGCTACCTACCGCGAACTGATGCATAACCTGGCAACCAAGAGCCGTCCTGATGGCGGTGCACTGACGATTATTCTAGAGCGTTGGATTGCGGGTATCCAAACACAGGTCGCACAGGAAACGGGCAAGAAGCCAAACGATGACGGCTTTGATGGTCATGTGGAAGCAAAGATCCGCGAAGTCGTCACTGATGTTGCCGATCTGGTCAACGGGTTTGAGTTTGCCAATGTCATCATTGCCTACTGGTCGGGTTATCGTACCGATGACGACAGCAAGAAAACTGCTGCACTGCGCTGGCTGCGTGGCGAATTTCCGACCAAAACAGAGGCGCGTGCGGCTTTAGGCGTGCGGGTGATTATCGATGACGAAACATGGTACGACTACATCAAGCTTTTTGCCCGCTTTGTGTCAGATATTGGCTACAAGGGCTTACTCATCATCCTGGATGAGGCGATTCACCTGTATAAAATCAACACCGCGATCGCCCGCCAGAACAACTACGACAAGCTGCTTGCCATGTTCAACGATGCCATGCAAGGTCGGGTCAGCTTTTTGGGCACAGTCATTGGAGGCACCCCCCAACTGCTAGAAGATCCGCGTCGGGGATTGTACAGTGACCCGGCATGGCAGCGCCGTACCGCCAAAAGCCGCTTCGTCACGGTGGGCACTGAAGATGTTTCGGGTCCTGCCATTTGGCTAGAGCCACTCGGCAAGGACGATCTTTTAGGGCTGTTGCAGCGCTTGTCAGAGATTCACGCCGCACATCACGACAGCAAACCGCGATTGACTGAACGAGAACTCCACGATTTCTTAGGAGCCGTGACGAACCGGGTGGGTGCAGAAACCCTAATCACGCCAGGTGAAGTGGTACGCGATTTTATGGGTCTCCTCAACGTCTTGCAGCAGCATCCTCAAATGACACTCAATCAACTAATGCAAAGCCACACGTTTCAACCGTCGAAGGTACAAAACAGTCCTGCGATCGAAGAAACGAACGAGTTTGCTGAATTCACTGTCTAGAGAGAACTGTCTAGAGAGAACGACAATAGTAGTCGTAAGCTGGATAAGCCTTAGCTGGATAGCTGTAGGGACAAGTGCGCTCATGAGTCTCTGGTATGACAACCCAGAGGCGATCGCTCCCTTTGTCCCTACAAGTTGCCCCTACAAGCAGCGTTATGATTTAAGCCGCACGACGAGTAATCAAACCCCACAAGAAGATCGCTACGATCGCGCCAAGAATTGCGACAACGATGCCACCAATACTAAAGCCTGGAGCCGCTAAAGCAAATGTCCCTGTTGTTAACAGCGTGAACAATGTGCCACCGATAAAAGCACCAACCACGCCCAAAACGAGCGTCGCCAGAATGCCGCCGCCCTGGGTGCCAGGGTAAATCGCTTTTGCGATCGCGCCTGCAATTAAACCTAAAACAATCCACGCAATCAGATTCATAACTCGACTCTCCTAAAAACCTAAGGAACAGATGCTTAGCACATAGCAATTTATGCTTACTAAGCTCACACTGGTATAGAGTATACCGCTCACCCTAACAAAATCTTATGCGTATCAAAAAATTTAATTATCTAAAGAAAGAAGACATGCCTGCGTCTACGCTTGAACCACCAGCTTTGCATGAAAAGACGGTTTAGAAGCAGACACCAACGCGATAATCGATGGGTTACAGCGTTATGAAAGTCTTTCTGCAACAAGATGCTAAGTTACGTTAAATTCGCTTTCAAAGACAGGCATATGTGCTGGAAGCTGCTCGTTCAATCCTCTAAAAACGCTGCACTTATTCCTGCTTTAAGCGGTTGCGATCGTCACTGAAGTCATGTATTTCGCATTACAGGTCAAGCAATTTTAAATGTAGTTCTTAGCACCTGATATGACCTCTCCCTATCATTATCTTGCGCCTTTTATCCAGGAATATATCTACCGTGAGGGTTGGGCAGATCTGCGTCCGGTACAGGTAGAAGCCTGCCGCGTTGTGTTTGAAACTGACGCGCATTTGCTGATTGCAGCTGGAACCGCATCCGGCAAAACAGAGGCGGCTTTTCTACCCGTGCTAACGCTACTTCATAATGAGCCACCATCCACGATCGGTGCCATGTACATTGGTCCCATCAAAGCACTCATTAATGACCAGTTCGATCGCCTCACAGACCTCTTGAAACAAGCCGATATCCCGGTTTGGGCGTGGCATGGTGATGTCAAGCAAAGCCGCAAAACCAACTTACTGAAGCGACCCCAGGGTATTTTACAAATTACGCCCGAATCGCTAGAGAGTTTGCTGATCAACAAGCATGCCGAACTACATCGCCTGTTTGGAGCTTTACGCTTTGTCATTGTTGATGAAATTCATGCCTTTATTGGCTCCGATCGCGGGGCGCAAATCCTGTGCCAGCTCTCCCGACTCGCCCAAATTACTCAAAATCACCCGCGACGGGTTGGACTATCGGCAACGCTGGGTGACTATGGAATGGCGGAGGATTGGTTGCGATCGGGCACCGATCGTCCCGTCATCACCCCGCATCTGCCTGCTACACCCCACACCATTCAGTTGGCGCTCGAACACTTTTACACCTCCAGCCTCACCGTGCGAGCAAGGGGCGATACGCGAGATAGAGCATTCAGCCCCTATCAGCGTCACTTATTCGAGCAAAGTCACTCCCGTAAGTGCCTGATTTTTGCCAACGGACGCTCTGAGACTGAAAACGTCATTGCCTCTCTGCGGCAAATCGCTCAGGCAAAAGGCTTTCCTGATGTGTACCACGTCCATCACGGCAGCATTGCGGCATCCCTGCGAGAAGCGGCAGAAAACGCCATGCGTGACCCCACAAGCCCCACTGTGACAGCGGCTACGGTGACGTTTGAGATGGGGATTGATCTGGGACAGCTCGATCGCGTCATTCAGCTTGAAGCACCCCCCTCTGTAGCCAGCTTTTTGCAGCGATTGGGGCGATCGGGCAGGCGGGGTAGCCCTGCTGACATGCGGTTTGTGTGCGCCGAAGACAAACCCACAGGCGGCGAATCGCTTCCCGAACGCCTTCCCTGGCAGTTGCTCCAGTGTATTGCCGTCATTCAGCTTTATCTCGAAGAAAAGTGGATTGAACCGATCGCTCCCTTGAACTATCCCCTAAGCCTGCTCTACCAGCAAACCATGAGTACACTCGTCGCGCTGGGTGAACTCTCTCCCGCATCCCTGGCACAGCGCATTCTCACCCTGCCGCCCTTCCGATCGCTTTCACAAGACGATTTCCGTCAGGTGTTGCGTCATTGGATTGAGCTAGACCACATTCAGCGCACTCCCGAAAACGGGCTAATTGTTGGGTTAGCCGCCGAACGTCTTGTCAACAACTTTAAGTTCTACGCCATTTTCCCCGACAGCGAGGAATATACCGTTTGGAGTGATGGCATTGAGTTAGGTACCGTTGTCGTGCCGCCAGATGTCGGCGATCGCCTCTCCCTAGCAGGACGGATTTGGGAAGTCACAGAAGTGAACAGCCGTCGCAAAGTGCTTCAGGTCAAACCCGCGATCGGCTCCCCCAGCGTTTCCTGGCGTGGCAGCAGTGGTAACATTCATACCCGGGTACTGCAACGCATGCGACAGGCACTGCTAGAAGACACTGACTACGCCTACTTGCAGCCCGGTGCTAAAGCGCGTTTAGCAGAAGCCCGCACCCTCGCCAAGAAAGAAGGACTGGAGAGCAGTTACCTGTTTCCCCTCGAAGGGAACGCCTGCTGCATTCTACCCTGGGCAGGGACGATCGCCGTTCGCACCCTGGAACGCTTTCTCCGCCTCCACTGTCGCGAAACGCTGAAAATTAAAGGCGTGATGGGACGATCGCCCTACTTCCTGGTGGTCAATATGGGCAAGTGCAGCACGGTGAGCCTGTATCACGAACTTAAGTCGCTGAGCGATCGTCGGCTGAGTGCAGACGAGCTAATGGCGGAAGAAGAAGCTCCTAAACTGCAAAAATATGACGAATTTATCCCCTCAACCTTACTGCGTCGAGCGTTTGCAGCCGATTATCTCGACGTTGAAGCGTTAGGCAATGTTGTCCGTAGTTGGTAGTGAAGGCAAATGATTGGTAATGAATGCTTTTATCTCGCAGCTCTTAACACTTGTTCAGCCGTCAGGTTTAAGCCTGGGAAGGTTCGCGAGACGATCGTCTGATTGCCCCGAAGTTGCTGGATTTCATACTCCCCATTCACAAGCGTACAGATAGATAAAGTGGGTTGCTTCGGCTTGCCAATATGTCGAGTTCCCCCTAAGCCTGCGTAGTCTGCAATCCAATACTCGGGAATGCCTAAAACTGCATAGTCTTCGACCTTGCGGGCATAATCATTTTGCCAGTTGCTACTCACAACTTCTGCCACAAATTGAATGGAACTGCCTAGCGTCAGAATTGACTGATCAGACCAGAGTGGCTCTTGGGTCAGTTCATCGCGATCAACTACTGCAACGTCAGGGCGAAAGGCGGTCATGCCACTGTTAGCAGGGCGCAAGAGTCCTCGCTGGAGGACAAACCAGGGTAAGCCTCTGCTGTCGATTTGGACACAGAGCTTGGCGGTAATGAAGGCTGCAACCTCTTCATGTAAGCCTGTGGGTTCCAAGTCGAATACCTCTCCATCAATCAATTCGTAGCGGTTATCGCCACCGTAACGAGCAAGAAACTCGTCAACGCTAACTGGTTGCTGTTGGATTGGTTGGTTGATTGCAGTGGTCATCGGTCAACTTAGCCCAATCAATATCTTCAGCTTACCCAAAGAGAAGAGAATAGGGATGTGTGACGGCTCAATGTTGTTGGATGAGTCTATTGATTGCTTCCATCACACTATGCGATCACACTCGCTTATCGATCGCCCCCATTATTTCGGTCGCGTGCTACTTCACGATGATCAGGAACCGAAAGTGTTACAAGTTCCTCGTCTTTAACCATGATGATGTGGCTACCTGTCTGCCGCACAGCATTCCAACCCAAAGATTCAAAGACGCGCACGACCTCACGCCCACTCATGACAGGAACGGCAGAACCCACTACGCTACGACCTCAACTTAATACGTTTCGACTGTAAGCGGCATTCCAAGCTCTGCCCGCACCTGTAGACAAGCTGAGATCGCATCTTTAATGTTTTCAAGAGCTTCTTGTCGTGTTTGTCCCTGACTCACGCAACCCGGAATACTGGGACACTCCACAATCCAAATGCCATCCTCATCGCGATCGAGCGTCACGCTAAACCTCATAAAATCCCTCTGATCAAAAAAGTACTACTGTACATTTTATCCTTCTGCTGTTAAACGCCTAATCCTGCTAAACCTCTCCAGTATCTACAGGCGTGTCATTTCAACAGAACTTGCCTCAGGTTGTCGGGCGATCGTTGTTTTACCAGCACCCTGCGATCGTGTGGTAGATCTGAAGCTTTTAGCACTAGAGGGTTTAGGTGGTATGACGACTGTTCTAAAGGACAGACTATTGTAGTCGGCGCACGAAAGGGGAGATGGATGGACAGCACCTACCCTACAGCTACCGTTTTGGAGCCACTAAAAGAATGTCACCAACTTCAATTATAAAATTGGTCATCTTAGAAAGGATATTATCAAAAGCTCCCTTTAAGTTACCATCTACAACACCTAGTTTCTCTATAGCTTTTTCATACTTTGATCCTCGCCTATGAGCAACTCCAGTAGAACGTACATCTTGTAATCCTCCAAGAAAAACAGCAATATCAAAGCTAATTCCATTCTCTTTGAGGTAACTTGACAGCAGCTTTATTGAGCCATTTTCATCGATGCTAATCCTCTGCTTGAGTTCCTTCACGTTAATTGAGTCTATTGTTATTTTCACTAGAGAAAGAATCTGAGAATCAAATTCAGATTGTTCATTTTTAGTGAGTGAATGCAACGTCTGGAAACAATGTTTATCCCCTTCTGCCAAGGGCAGGAATAAATACCAGTTGTGCACTTGATACCATCTCTCTTGAAACTTCTCAAATATAAATTTGAATTTCAAGTCAGGACCTTCTGCATTTGCAAACTCTCCCAGCATACTTCTTCTAAAGTAGGTTTTACTCATCTTTCTGCCTTCAGGAGCTATATTGAAACTCTTCCAGTAAATCTGTTCAAGATGAGGTATGTCTCTGCCTAAATCTCCAAGAAAGACACATACGTGATCTGGAGAGTTATTATCTATTCTTACTCGCCAGAATCCTCTCTTGTAGATTGAACTGTCTCTAACTTCGTATTCAGTCGATGAGTTATAATACTTTTGTAAAACCCCTCTTTTAAAGTAAACAGGTGTCAGATAGTGAGGCTTTCCTGGATTTTTCCCAAAGTAATTAGCTAACAGTGAAGGATCACAAGAATGCAATATGTGGTCATGAGCATCACCATCAATCATAAAGTCTTCATAACCCTGATTTAACTTAAAAGGAGAAGTGTTTTCTTCATTTCGCTCCATACAGTGAAACAACTTCTTACCGCAGACTCGTATAAAAGTTTCAAAACCCTTCACATATGAAGTATCCCAATATCGTGTGTAAGAAATTCTGTTACCATAGAAGAATTCATCCGGGTGCCTAGCAATATTGTTCTTATGCCTCGTCTTTTCAAAAAATAGAAGTAAGTTGCATTGTCGCGCAGACATAAATGCAGACAAAAATGATTTGCGTATTGAAAAAAACGAATCAGAATATTTGATTACTTCGATTTCAGTCCCATTCTCATCATCAACCACATATTTTTTGTTTTTAGAGTCATGAAATAAATTTAAATATAGAACTAACTCTTGAAGGACTTCGAAGTAAGATTCTCTAGTGCCATGAAACTCTCGATAGATCACAAGGGGTAGAAAACTCGAGCAGTTCAACTCGTACCATATATCTGAGCCAGATGTAACAATCGATGGTCCTCCTCTACCAAGCCAAAGATCCCATCCATGGTTTTTCATAACTGTCTCAGTTTCTAATGGATCAACTAAACATGAGTAAAGAGATCCATCCTCAGAACCATCATCTTTGTCAAGATTTTTGTATAACGGAACCCAAGTGCTTTCGCCAAGCTCCTTCTCAACAAATCCCAGAAAATCATCCATAATTTTTTCCTTATGATTTCCCATGATACATAATCACTTACTAGACGTTCTTCGTCAGTTTATCTATCTAGACAAAGATTTTAGGTCTTTGGTTTAGGTGATTAGGCTGCATCTTGCCCGCACATTAGCTATGTGAAAGGGGTAAGACCGAAAACTTAGGATTTTTAGGGTGTGGTGTGGTATTTACTTCTCCACATCATCAAGAGCTATTTCTCCTAATGTTGATTTGGCACGAGTGCTCGTTACTTACGCTCAAGCCGTCGTTACCAATACTGGAGCTGTCGTTACTTACGCTCAAGCGTTGGTTACTTCTGCACAAATTGTCGTTACTTCTGCTTAAGCTGTGGTTACTTACGCTAGAGCGATCGTTAGTAATGATGAAGCTGTGGTTACTAACGGCAAAGCTGTGGTTACTAACGGTGAAGTTACCGTTAAGCACGTTCAGGCGATCGAGAGTTCTGCCTGCGTATAAACTCGCGCTTCTCTTTCTCAGCAGCACGATCGCTCCTCTCGCCCGTGCTTTCATTGAATGCGATTAGGACAATTGTGGACGCATTGAGGGCAGAAACTCTAAGCCACTGTCAGATTTGCTGTCTGCCCTTCAACCACGCGAACACATCATTCACGGTGAGAGCCAGCGCCAAATTGGGCAACACTGGAAGCACCGCATCACCGACTAATTCGATCGGTAGTTGCTCTGGAAGAAAGACCAAAATCACTCGTTCCTCTGGATCAATGAGCCAGCCCAACTGGGAACCATGCTTCAGGCAGTGCAGAATATTGCGAATCACCTTAGTTGTCGTTTGGTCTGGAGAAAGGATTTCAATTGTCCAGTCAGGGTAAGTTTCAAACGCATTGGCAACTTCACCATCGGCATCGAACGGAATGCGTTCCCAGCGAATTACTGTAGCATCGGGTACGATCGACCGTCCGCCAAATGTACACCGCAGCTCTGGAAAGGCCATCATGACCTGAGTGGTTTCTGCGATGTCATTGACCTGATCACAAAATCTGAGTTGCAGACGGGAGTGTTTCCCCTGGGGCATCGGCTTTTGCTCCACTCGACCGTCGATAAATTCACTTGCTGGTTTTGTTTCTGGTTGTTTCAGAAACTCTTTCAGTGTAGGGGTTGGTGGCTTTACAATACCTGCCATAGTCTGATCGCTCCTGTCGCATCAATCGCAGTTTGGCGTGGGCTGAATGATCCGCATCAGCGACTGTCTTTCTATGCTACTACCTAACAAAAGCGCCATTGCCCCTCTCATCGTTCCCCAAAAACCTTCGAGGTTCGGGTGAGTCCTATGATCGTTAAGGAAAGAGTTGGTTTAAAGCGATGGTCAGTGCTGGAAACGCGATCGCGCTCAGAGTGTTTTCTTCAGTCAAAACAACTTCCTGCCCGTACCCATCATCCTGCGGATCACGAAACACGTAAACCTGTCGAGTATTCACATCCAAAATCCAGTGTTCCAAAATGCCCGCTTTGGCATAGAGAGGTGCTTTGACCGTGCGATCGTCTTGCAACGAGGTATCAGCAACTTCAATTAGCCAGAAGATATCGCTTGGTGTGGGATGGCGATCAGAGTATTCCTTGTCATCAAAGCGAACGATCGCAATATCGGGTTCTGGCTCAGAGTTGGGCTGGAGCGTGACCGGAAGTAGCATTCTTAATATATGCACGCTTAGCTAAAAGCCGATCTAGGTAACGAGCTGTTCTTTGCGTCGTTGCTGCATGAGGCGGTAATTGAGGACTCATCCTAACAATCTGTCCCTGTAAAAGCTCCACGCGATCGCTCGGTGTCAAAATGCCCGCTGTTATCATGCGGTGATATTCGTCAACTGTCCAGAGGCGAACCTTTGTCGAAGTCATGGCTTCCTGTTACTGCTTCACTGTTACCGCTGACTTTAGTGTAAAGCAGTTAATAAGTGCGATCGCTCTGCAAGAAACCGGGTGCTACAGTGAATTTACCCGACCAGCCGCTTGTGTTATGCCCAAACAACTCACGATCGCACAGGTACAACAACAACACTCCAACCTTCCCGGTGAACTGACCGACGAACCCATCGTCATTACTCAAGATGGGGTGCCTGTTATGGCGGCGCTCAGCTATACAGACCTCACCGAGCTACTCGAAACTCTCGACATTCTGACCGATACCGAATTTGCCTTTAAATTTCGCCAGAGCATTCTTCAAGCAGAAAAAGGCAGTAGCATTTCCTGGGAAAGTGCAAAAGCAACGCTAGGGCTATAAATCGAATTAACCCCGATCGCAGTGGGAGATTGGCTAGTTCATGCGGCATCATTAAGATCAGCGAATAACTTCTTATAGACCCCCACCCCGTCTCATGGCTACTCTCCCCAACGGCGATCGCACTACAGGCGCTCACATTCGGCAAACCTTTCTCGACTTCTATGCAGCCAGAGGGCACCAGATCTTGCCCAGTGCCTCTTTGGTGCCGGAAGATCCGACGGTGCTGTTGACGATCGCCGGGATGTTGCCGTTTAAACCCATCTTTCTGGGACAGCGTCCGGCGGAGTTTCCGCGTGCCACTACATCGCAGAAATGTATTCGCACCAACGACATTGAAAACGTGGGACGTACGGCACGGCACCATACCTTCTTTGAGATGTTGGGCAACTTCAGCTTTGGGGATTATTTCAAGTCGCAGGCGATCGCGTGGGCGTGGGAGTTGTCTACACAAGTCTATGGCTTGCCGCCAGAGCAGTTAGTCGTGAGTGTGTTTGAAGACGACGATGAAGCCTTTGCGATCTGGCGGGACGAAATCGGTATCCCAGCGCACCGGATTCAGCGCATGGGCGAGAAGGATAACTTCTGGGTGTCGGGTCCGACAGGTCCGTGTGGTCCCTGTTCAGAGATTTACTACGACTTCCATCCCGAAAAGGGTGACGAGCACATTGACCTGGAAGACGACACCCGGTTTATCGAGTTCTACAATCTGGTGTTCATGCAGTACAACCGGGATGCAGCAGGCAACTTGACCCCACTGGCAAACAAGAACATTGATACGGGGTTGGGATTGGAACGGATGGCGCAAATCCTCCAGAAAGTGCCCAATAACTATGAGACGGATCTGATCTTGCCGATTATTCAGAAGGCAGTAGCGATCGCCAACCTCGATTACGCTACCGCTGACGAAACCACCAAAATCGCGCTCAAGGTCATCGGGGATCACATCCGTGCGGTCGTCCACATGATCACTGACGGCATCGTGGCATCCAATGAAGGGCGTGGCTACGTGCTGCGTCGGCTCATTCGTCGTGTGATTCGCTACGGTCGCTTGATTGGCATCGATCGCGAGTTTACCCCCAAAGTTGCCGAAGCCGCGATTGCCCTTTCAGAGTCCGCCTACCCCAACGTGCGGGTGATGGAGCGGACGATTAAAGTCGCGCTGCAACGAGAGGAGATCAGCTTTCTCAAAACCCTCGAGCGGGGTGAAAAGCTCCTGGCAGACATCACCGAGAAAATCGGTGCAGGCGGACAAATTTCTGGCACCGATGCCTTCACGCTCTACGACACCTACGGCTTTCCTGTAGAGCTGACGGAAGAAATTGCGGCTGAGAAAGGGCTGACCGTTAATATCAAAGGCTTCGAGACTGAAATGGAGCAGCAACGGCGACGCTCTCAAATGGCGCACACTACGATTGACCTCACCGCACAAGGCTCTCTGGATCAACTGGCAGACCACATTGAGCAGACGGAGTTTTTGGGCTACACCCAGCCTGTCACCGAAGCTGTTGTGCAGGTCTTGATGGTGAACGGCAAGCCCAAACAAACGGCAGAAGCGGGCACGGACATACAGGTTGTGCTGGATCAAACGCCCTTCTATGCCGAATCGGGCGGACAAGTGGGCGATCGTGGCTATCTCTCTGGCGAGGATGTGCTGGTTCGCATTGAGGACGTGCAAAAGGAATCCGCCTTCTTCGTCCACTATGGTCGGGTGGAGCGAGGCACGTTGCACACAGGCGATACCGTCACCGCGCAAATTGACCTTGCCTGTCGTCGTCGCGTCCAGGCACACCACACGGCAACTCATCTGCTGCAATCCGCGTTGAAAAAGCTGGTGGATGACAATATCTCGCAGGCAGGTTCATTGGTGTCCTTCGATCGCCTCCGCTTCGATTTCCACTGCCCTCGTCCGCTGACACCAGAAGAACTCCAGCAGGTGGAAGAACAGGTCAACACCTGGGTTGCCGAAGCGCACAATGCCCAAACGTCAATCATGCCGATCGCCGAGGCTAAAGCAAAAGGCGCGATCGCCATGTTTGGCGAGAAATACGGCAGCGAAGTCCGGGTGTTGGATGTGGCAGGCGTGTCGATGGAACTGTGCGGCGGCACTCACGTCAGCAACACAGCCGAAATCGGGTTGTTCAAAATCGTTTCTGAAACAGGCGTAGCGGCTGGTATTCGCCGGATTGAAGCGATCGCGGGAACTGCCGTGCTGGAGTACCTGAACTTGCGTGATGCCATTGTGCGTGATTTGAGCGATCGCTTTAAGGTCAAGCCCGAAGAGATCGGCGATCGCATCACCGCCCTGCAAACCGAACTCAAAACGACCCAAAAGCAGCTTGAAACGGTGAAAGGTCAGCTTGCCCTTGCTAAGGCAGATAGTCTTCTGTCTCAAGCAGAAGCGATCGGTGAATTCCACATCCTTATCGCCCAACTCGACAGCGTTGACCCCGAATCCCTCAAAACCGCTGCGGAACAGCTTCAGCAAAAGCTGAGCAATGGTGCGGTTGTGCTTGGTTCTGTGCCCGAAGCCGATAAAGTTAGCCTCGTCGCTGCCTTCAGTCCTGCCGTCATGCAAAAAGGCTTGCAGGCTGGGAAACTGGTGGGCGCGATCGCCAAACTCACAGGCGGCGGCGGCGGTGGACGACCCAACCTTGCTCAAGCAGGCGGACGCGATGCCAGCAAGCTACCAGAGGCTTTGGCAGAAGCGAAAACTCAACTCAAAGCAGCCTTGCAGTAACCTCAAGAAGTCTCCAAGAGTCGCTATGGTGCAGTCCCCAACCAAACCCATCACGTTTGAAGACTACCTGACCTACGACGATGGGACAGACAATCGGTATGAACTCTTCGATGGAGCGCTTGTCTTAATGACTCCTCCAACAGGTGAACATGGGGCAATCGCAGGGTTTCTGCTCATTCAGCTTTACTTAGAGATTCAACGCTTAGGGCTGGATTGGCGGGTGCGGCAAGGCGAAACAGGCGTGCGAACCACTGAACGTCGGTCACGATTGCCGGATGCCTGCGTCATCACGAACGAACAAGCGCAGACTATTCGCTATCAAGCCGCTATTCTTACAACCGCACCGCTGTTAGTGATCGAAATTGCCAGCCCAGAATCCGTGACGCGCGATTACCGCTTTAAGCAATCCGAGTACGCCGCTCTCGGTATTGCTGAATATTGGATCGTTGATCCATTGGAAGCGAAAATTTCTGTGCTGCTGTTGAACGACGGCTTTTATGATGTCGCTGAATTTAAGGGCAGCGATCGCCTAATTTCTCGCACGTTTTCCGAACTTGCTTTAACCGTTGAGCAAATCTTAAACGCTCAATAAGACAAAAGTCAGTCATGCTAAAAAAGCTCATGATAAAAGCGAATCGATTACGTCCCGACCTTCTGCAACCGTTATGACACCACAAATTCTGGAGAAACCATCGTCTACTCAAGAGCAACGGCTTCTCTTGCCCGGTTGGCATAGTTGGCAAGAGTTCAAGGCAATTCAAACCCTGATGGAAGAGGTTCCAGGGGTGCGGCTCACCTATTTGGATGGATTTATTGAACTGATGACGATCGGTGAACCTCACGAACTCATTAAATCAATTCTTGGTTTTCTGCTAGAGTTCTATTTTTGTGAAATAGGCATTGAATTCATGCCTGTTGGCAGTGCAACTCGTGAAGTAGAAGGGCAAAAGGTTTCCTTTGAGCCAGATGAATCTTATTACATTGGTGAGAAAGGGAATAAAGAACATCCCGATCTTGCCGTTGAAGTCATTATCACCAGTGGCACCATCAAGAAATTAGCAAAATACAAGCGCTTACAGATTTCAGAAGTCTGGTTTTGGGAAAACGATAACCTCTCTCTCTATCGGTTGCGTGACGAGGATTACGAAGCCATCGATCGTAGTGAATTTTTGCCAGAGTTAGACATTGCCTTGCTAGTACGCTGTGTCTTAATGCCGTCTCGACTGGAAGCTAGAAACGAGTTTCTTAAAGGGATTCAACGTTAACCAATCAATGTTTAGAGTGGGATCATGCTCAAGAAACTCATCCTGGAAAACTGGAAAAGCTTATTGCTACATACAATCAACACCTATGTATTGCTTTAGTTTCGGAAAGCTAGTTTGTTAGACGCAAAATTTAAAGATGCTTTAACCGTCAATTCTTCATCATGTTTGATAGGGCTTTTAGAAAGCGTATGACGTATAAGAGGTGAAGATAAGTGTGCCTTTTTTAAGTAAAAAACGCTACAAAGTCAGTTAGCTAGGCTGCGTGTTGGGTACTTTATGTTTGATATATCAACACAGGTACCAGTTCATGGATGATTTCCTCAAGAAGGTCAAGCGTTTTATTGGGCACGTTCCATTCACAAAAGATGCGCTGGCAATGTACTTTTGCATGATCGACTCGAAAACACCGCTTCCAGTAAAAGGGACGATCGCTGCTGCTCTAACGTACTTCCTGTCACCAATGGATGCAATACCTGATGTTTTGGTAGGTATTGGCTTTACAGATGATGCTGGGGTCATTGCAACAGCTTTGGCAACTGTTGGAGCATATGTCACAGATGACCACAGGCGTAAGGCTGACAAATTTTTTAATTCTCATTCTGCAAAGTAATGGAACAGAATACCTGAAGATAAGAGTTGAGATTGCACAGAACAAGAGTCTGGAATCAGCAGACGACATAGCATCACTTAGCTACCTGTGGTTTCAGCCAGCAACCAGCGCCAAATTTCGGGGAGTCGGCGTTGCCACGAGGTCTCATAGTGTGTCTCACCGTTTGCTAGCAGGAAATGGACTTCGTGATCCTTATAGCCCAGCCTTTTGAGATGATTGTAGAAGTCTCGTGTGATAGGAACGTAGTCGAGCCAAACGCCATGAAACGAGTATTGCTCTTGACTGCCAACGTAGAGATAGATTTTTGACCAGACGTTCGTGCGCTGGTTCCAGAGCTTAAAGGTTTGATCGCCACCCCACATCAATGCTGGCGAAAGCCCACCAATACGACCCACCGCTTGAGCATATTTCTTGCCGATGTACAGCGCCATCAAGCCGCCCATACTGGCTCCCATCACGCCTGTCCACTGTGGCTGTGGGAGAGTGCGGTAGTTTTTGTCGATATAGGGCTTGAGCTGCTTGAGCAAAAACTGAGCGCACAAATCGCCTCGTCCCCCAAGCCAGGGAGAATATTCGACCATCCGATCGGGCGTACTGTCGATCGCCACAATAATCCACGGACGCACGCTTCCTTCTTTCACCAGCGCTTCCATCGTCGTGTTGGCGCACCAGGTATCAAACATCGCTGATTCAGGATGGGAAAACACATTCTGCCCATCGAACATGTATAAAACGGGAAACGGCTGATTTGGCTGCTGTGTATATGCATCGGGCGTAAAAATGCGAATCGTGCGCGTCATCTGCTCAGCATCAGAACGGAAGTCACGGATGATCTGGATAGTGCCCATAGTTTAGTAAGGAGAAAAGATGTGTGTTCGGAGGCTAGAAAACGCATCGCTGCATCAAACCGTTGATGAATACACAGGCTGCGATCACCATTCCTAACACAGCACGGAGAAAATCGAGAGTACAGAGAAAAATCGCTTGCAGAGAGATGATTCAACTTTGCTAAGCCGGAGTTTAATGATGAAAGGCTTTTCCACCAATCTATGGAACTCATTCGCGCACACGTCTGGATTTCGGGACGGGTTCAGGGCGTTGCTTACCGCATGACAACGGCTAAACTTGCCACGCATCTGGGTTTAAAGGGTTGGGTACGAAACTTGCCCGATGGACGCGTCGAAGCGGTGTTTGAAGGCGAGGAAGCGGCGATCGAGTCCATGCTGCGCTGGTGCCATGAAGGTCCCCCAGAAGCGATCGTGGAGCAAGTGATAGCTTCCTACGAACCGCCAGAGAGCCTACAATCTTTTAATGTCCGCCGCTGATGCGATGTAATTTCAAAGGCATACAATTCCAAAGGCATAAATACCAAAGGCATAAATATGAGAGTGAGAGCAAAGCATGCGGTAGGGACAAAGAATTGCCTTGACAACGATTCATCTGTAGCAATGGCTGGTTAAATTGATGTGACGTTAATGGCGATCGCCATACTAAAAGCCCAAAGAAATAGGCTATTCTGCCTTCTGCCTCCTGCCTCCTGCCTCCTGCCTTAATGCGTCAGTTGCAAGGGGGTAGCAACCTGCTGGAGTTCTCGTAGTTTTTGCAGCACCAGTCCTTCGGTCAGCAGGCGGTTGGCTTCCTGAATGCCTGCTTCGAGCGATCGACAACTGCCACAACGCCATAGATAAAACCCACTGCTCCAGAGGGTCGATTGCATCAGCTCAGAAGGCTGACCTTCCAGCACGGTGTACATGGCTTCGACGAGCTTGGAGGTAGTGTCTAAGGGAACATTTTTGCCCTCAAAGCCGTAGTCGCGTGGATGCAGGTGTAAACGTTCAAAGCTGATCGCGGGTGCGCCCAAACCAATAATGGCAGTCCGTTCTCTGGGCAAATCGCTGCTTCCCTCTAAACCTTTGACGCTGGTGAAGTGAGAAATGCCTCGCAGCGCGATCGCTTCCTGAAACATCAACTCTGTGGGGGGATGCACGAAGCCAGAGACGAGATGAGCCTCACCGCCATAGGGCGACCAGATCAGCTCCATCGTTGCCAGTGGCGGACGCTTCCCGATTTGCTCACGATAAAGCACCAAGCTTTGCGCCAGGGGAAAGTGAGTCGGCAAATGAAGAAAGCCTAACCCTGTAGCGTCTAAGATGTCCTGCACCTGTGCCAGGGATAGCTGGCTCCAGTCAACGCCTAAGCCGCGCCAGTAGTCGATGAGTGGTTCCCCTTCTTTCGTGGGCATCCGATCGCCCCCATGCATGAGCACCGGACAATGAGCCGTTGCCAGGATCAAGGCAATTAAAGGGTTGAGGGGAGCGGTGCGCGATCGCCCATCGTAGGGAACCCCCATGACTGTGACTGGATGAGCCGAGGCGATTGGGTGCAGGCGTGGACCAAGCTCCTCATAGGCATCCAGCATCCCAGCTAATTCAGTGCCTGTCGGTCGTCGAATGCGATGGGCAATCATAAAGGCACCAATCTGTGCCGGGGTTGCTTCGTGGAGCAACATCATGCGAGTTGCCGCCGCTGCTTCCTCGCGAGATAGGGATTCGCTGGTGTGCGTGCCGCTACCCACTTTACGAAGCAGATCTCTAAAAGCATGACTCATAGCATTCACTCGATAGCGGCAGAAAGCGACCGACAAACGCCCTTATTCGACGGTTGCGATCGATAGCGGTAGCTGAATTTGGGGTGGCAATAATGCCGCTACAAGGTTGAAAAAATGTTGAATGGGCGGAATTTGTAAGCGATCGCGGGTTGTCACCAGCACCACCTGACGGGTAAAGGGTGGGTCAGTCAGGGAATCGGTTAACAATCCCTTGTGGCGATCAACACTGGGAGCCAGCGATCGTACTGCTAAGGTTGGATCTGTATACGCCTCAACGAGTGCGGTCTCTGGCAGCAGAGCAATTAATTCTCCCTGCCGCACCACGCCCCGAAAGGCATCTGGCGTATTTAGCTCCAACGCAGCCCGCAACGGCACTCCCCGTCGTTCAAATTGCTCCTGCACTAACCGCTGCATTCCATACCCATCTTTAAAGACCACCTGCGGATAAGCAATCAGTGCATCCCAGGGAACCGCATCATAGACGGCTAAGGGATGATTTGCCCCCATCAGCACCTTGATCGGCTCGTCGTACAGCACTTGCACAACCATTTCTGGGTTCGTCATCAAAAACCGATTGTGCATGACGATCGCCAGATCCACCAGCCCATCCTTCAGCACTTTGAGGGAACGATCGCTGCCCAACGCCGTCACCCGCAATTGCACATCCGGATAATCGTGGCAAAACTGCTGCAATACAGGGGGCAGATGATACGCGCAGATGGAATGGATGGCAGCGACGCACAGTTCTGGCTGCTTTCCTGCCAACAAATCATCCAGATCTTGAATCGCATTGAGCCATTCCTGACAAATTTTTTTGGCACGAGGCAGAAAGCGATCGCCCGCGATCGTCAGCTTTGCCTGAGTGGTGCGATGAAAGAGTGGCACCTTTAACGCTGCCTCTAGGCTTTGAATTTGCCGACTGATGGCTGATTGCGTGACACCACAGCGCTGGGCAGCTTGCTGAAAGCTACCCGTCTCTGCCACCGCGAGAAATGCTTGCAACTGCTCTAGGCGCATGAATGAGAACGTGCCAATGAACGAATGTCGTCAAGATCACAACGATTACTTCCAGTGACCTTAACGGATTTGTTCAGTCAGTTCGGTAGAGCGTGATACAGCAAATCCGCTCAAAGGATACAAAAAAGCTCCGCGCAAGGCAGAGCAAAGAATGGGTGAAAAAGTGACCTGAAATGACCTCTGAGCACACCGCAAGACGGAAACAAGCTAAAGCGGTCAGCCACGTATGATGCTCATTGAATCTGGTCGATCGATTGAAACTCTAACGAAAGTTTCCAGGGTTCAACCGTCGAGGGGTAGACCTGATAGTGGCGGCTCCTCCTAGCTGTTCGCCTGTGCCACCATCACGACGATCGAGAAAAGGACGCAGGTTAATACCCTCTGCACCACTCGCCGATTTGCCGATGTTTGACAGTCCACCGATCGCCTGCCCAATTTGATCCACAATGTCGCTGCCGCCACCACCGACATAGGTGTTTACCCCTTGAGTTTGCTGTCCACTGTCAGCAACGGTCAGGTTTTGGAAAACGCGATCGCGGGTCGAAGTTGGATCTTGTCCATTGGGCACCGTCAGCACAATCCGACAGCTAGAAACCTTTTCGGTGGTCACGCAGACGGTATTGTAGCCGTTCTCCATACCCGTTTTCATTTCTAGTAACCCATCGGGGCGATAAGTTTCCAGGCGGCGGCTAATTTCGGCACAACGACGATTGGCATCCCAACCACCCCCCATGTTGCTCGGAATCGCCCAGGGGTAAGATTGGGTTGGCTGGCTTTCGGGACGATACATGACCGTATATTGACCGTTCACCATCTCGCAAGAGAAGCGGGTTCCCGCCGCTGTCGTCGTGCTGGATGGATTGGTCGTTGAGGGCGTGGTGGTTGAACCTGGTCGCTGCGGTTCTGGGTTTACAATGACATCGCCCGTGTTCGTCGTGGAGCTTTGAGCAACCTGAAGCGGGGATGCTGTGGGTACAAAGGGTTGAGCGGCGATCGCATGTCCTCCACCTGACAACAGCACCACACCCAACGATACGCCTAAACTGCTGAACCGCAGCACAGAGTAACCCAGCCTGTTTCCTAACCTTGATAACGACATAGTAAAAACCTCAAAAAGACAGTGGTAACTGAAGCGACGAAAAAAACTGAGCAACATTTCTAGCGAATGGCAGCGTTTCTCAGCGTTTAGATGAACGCCAGCAAGGATAACCGCGCAAGGTCTGGCAAGGCATCTAAACGAAGCGATAACTTCTCCACAGCGCTTCAAGTACAGCGCTCCAGGTACAGCGCTTTTCGGTGTAGCAGCACAACCTCATCACCAACTACCTCAAGCCGGGAGAGCAACGAGCAATCCGATCTGGATCGATCTGCTTGTTGTCATTGCTTGTCGTGATCAAAAGTATTCAAAGCTGGTGACGTGTTTGCATCACTTAAAGTTCCCCAATTACCCCGTCCTAAAGTCAGTTTCACACGTCTTTGTGTATCATTGCTTTACCGCCAGCCTTGACTCAACACTGACAAGGCTCCAGGCTTTACAAGCTGTCACATAACCCCTTATACCGTTATCGTCGCTTTTAGATTAGCGGAGCTAATTTCACAAAACTTTATTTTGAAACGATAGGTATCGTATACTACGCGTTGGTGATTAGAAGGAGCAGAACTGTAAATGTCGGAGGCAGTGAAGCCCCTGACGGTGCCCAAGGAGTTGCTAGGTCCTCCTGGTGATTTCAATCCAACCCTGCTGATGTTCTTAGGATCAGTGGCGCTGGCATCGGTATCTACTTTGGGTTACTTTTGTTGGCATTGGTATCACTGGTGCAGTTTTTTGCTAAATTTTTTAGCCCTGCATATGGTCGGTACGGTGATTCATGATGCTTGCCACAACGTGGCACATCGCAATCGAGCGCTCAACGCGTTTCTGGGGCATGCCAGCGCGTTGATGCTTTGTTTTTCCTTTCCGGTGTTCACGCGAGTGCACATGCAGCATCATGCGCATGTCAATGATCCCGCCAATGATCCTGATCATGTGGTGTCTACGGCTGGTCCCTTGTGGATCATCAACGCACGGTTTTTGTATCACGAAGTCTATTTTTTCAAGCGTCGGCTATGGCGCAAGTATGAGTTGTGGGAATGGGTTGTTGCGCGATCGGTGTCTGCTGCGATCGTCTTCTCGGCTTTCCAGTTTGGCTTTACAGACTATGTTTTTAACTACTGGTTTGTGCCCCTTGCCGTCGTCGGTTTAGCGCTGGGGGTGTTTTTCGACTATTTGCCGCATCGCCCGTTTGATGAGCGCGATCGCTGGAAAAATGCCAGAGTCTATCCCAATGCAGTGCTTAATTGGTTGATCATGGGGCAAAACTACCATCTGGTTCATCATCTCTGGCCGTCTATTCCCTGGTATAACTACCAGCCTGCTTACTTTGCAACCAAGGGCTTACTAGACGCAAAAGGCTCTCACCAATCGCTTGGTATTTTGCAGTCGCCAAAAGATTTTTTTGGGTTCCTTTACGACGTAGTACTGGGTATTCGCTTCCATAAGCCACACCCGATCGCCGTCAAACAAGCTAGAGAGGTCACCACTGGCTCACCACTATTGCGTGCAGAAGAAACAGCCGAAGCCATAGAACCATTGCTGACAAGTCATTCTACTCCTTCATCACCCTGAGTCTTGCTCCGTGCTGTTTCCTCTGTGACTGCTGCGTGAACGGCTTGCTTCTCTAGGCTGAGCGCAATCGATTCGTATCTCTGTCTGGGTAGAGATACGCCTGACTACCACTTCCTCAATAATGAGTGCATAGCAAGACTGTTGGCTCTTGATAAATTTGAGGAAAAAACTATGGTCGGAAATCTTTTAACCTTATTGGCTACGGCGCTAAGTCTGCTTGTTGTTGATTTAGCAGTTCCTGGAGTCGATATTGCTACATTCCCAGCCGCAATTATTGCAGCCGTCTCGATCGGGCTTGTCAACGCGTTTGTCAAACCGATTTTGTCGATCCTGTCGTTGCCGCTCAACTTTTTGACGTTGGGACTCTTCTCCCTAGTCGTAAACGGCTTTTGCTTCTGGTTAGCGTCTGTGTTTGTGCCTGGTTTTAGAGTTGATGGCTTGGTGGCATTCATTTTGTCGCCGATCGTCCTCTCGTTGGTCAGTACCTTCCTGAACAAGTACTTTGCAGAACGTCAGGTTGGCGTTTTGCCCGAAGCAAAGCCTGAGGTTTAGAGCCTTGTTTCGTCCGATGTTCGCTCAGAGCATCGACCACCGCATTGTTATTCGGAGTCAAGAAAAGGGCAGTGGGATCGAGGGTGACCTCTCTGCCCTTTTTCTCAACGCTGCGTTTCTCAACTCCGTGATCGTGCAGCAGTAGCCAGAGCCTTGTGGACTAAGACTACGTGGTTGTTTTAGCGATAAAGGCTGCTTGAGCCACTGTCCAGTCAGGGCGAAGACTTCTGGCATGGCGTAGATAGGGATGATAAATCTCAAGCTCCGGGTTGGGCGTATTGAAGTGGATGAGAAAGCGGATACAGCGCTCTAAACTCCCTTCAACGTGCATCTGCTGCACATCCAAGAGCGGTACGTTTGACCAATGGGGGCGTTCACGGGCGATCGAAGCCGGGAAGGTTGCATCCAGATCACGCGTAGCGGAGAAGGTCGCGCTCACGATTTCATCAGGATCAAGATGGTTATAAGCCTCTAACTCATCCAGCAGTTCATGGACGGCTTCTCGAATCGCTGCAACTGAATTTTCTGAGACTGTTGTTGCCCCACGCACTGCCCGCACTCTCCAACCCACGCTCAATCCTCCGCGCACGCTTACTAACATTTTGATCCTAACGATTTTTGATGATCTGCCAATTCTAAGATCGGCTGACTGACAGCAAACCTGGATATTCAATTGTGTATTCAATCATGGCTGATCTTCAGCATGACTGCAAATGCTGAGGCTGACAGTGAGAACATCATGCCCTTCGTAAGACGTTGCGTTTCAATGTCATAAATTAGGGGCGCTAACGTTAAGGACGATAAAGCCAAAGTGGTAGACCACTGGTAGTCAGCTCAAACTCTAGCCACTCAGCCCCCATTGCCAACCCAGGTAACGCTGCTAACTGACTGAAGGCGCTTTCATCTCTCGACAGCAGCCGATTGAGGAATGGTTTGCGTTCTTCTAGCGTGAAGGTGCGAGTTTTCTCAGGATCGAGTCCTACCAGTTCTGCTGCCCAGTAACGGGCATCTTCTTCGGTGCCCAGGCGATCGACCAGTCCTAACGCCAATGCCTGCTGCCCGGTAAAGACGCGCCCATCGGCAAAGTTTCGCACCGTTTCCACAGCCAGTTTACGTCCCTCGGCAACGGTTTGCACAAATTGCTGATAGCTGACATCAATCAGTTCTTGAAGGATACTTTTTTCTGACTCAGTGATTTCGCGATCGAACGCCAAAATATCCTTGTAAGGACCTGATTTCACCACTTTGAAGGAAACGCCAACCTTCTCTAGCAAGCGCTCAAGGTTATTACCCCGCAGAATCACCCCAATACTGCCTGTAATCGTGCCGGGGTTCGCCACGATATGCTCTGCGCCCATACCAATGTAAACGCCGCCTGATGCCGAGATATTGCCAAAGCTTGCCACAATCTTAGTTTTGCGTTGCAGTCGCTTCAGCGCCTCATAAATTTCCTGGGAGTCACCGACCGTCCCACCAGGGCTATCAATGCGTAGGAGCAACGCTGGGAAGCGTCGTTCTTCCACGGTTTTAAGCGCTTCTAGCACACGCTTACGGGTTGCGCCTGCGATCGCGCCATTGATTTCAATGCGGGCAATTTGTTTTTGAAAGCGAGGCTTAAGAGGCCAGATCATAATCAAGCAGGGTAAGTAAAAAGGCTATGAGAGCAAAAACGGCACGAAGAAGCGTCTAAATCTAGTGCGTCTCCCGATTCTAGTGTGCCTTAATACATGGAGTTTCGACTAGCCGTAAGCCAGGATAGCGATCGGCTAGTCGCTTTTCCTGTAAAGCGCTGCTGCGACCCGAATAGGAACGATCGCCATCCCGCCAGTGCTGCATGCGACAGCGATGAGTGAGCCAGGATACAGCAAATCTCAAGCAGTTGCTCTCTAATTTACTTAACATAAGTACAACATTAGCTACAATTGTCACAGTCTGACTCAACCAATTGGCTTGAAAGGGTACGCCTGTTTATGGATTCTTCCCCCCCTGCACCGCAGAAAGCACCGCACTTTGGACGATCGCTCATAGCCGCCTTACTTCTGATTGCTCCCTTCTTTTTCTGGGGCACCGCAATGGTTGCCATGAAAGGAGTGATTCCCAACACAACGCCGCTATTTATGGCAGGCATCCGGTTGGTACCCGCAGGCTTTTTGGTGCTGTTCGCTGGGATGCTGATGGGCAGACCCCAACCCAAAGGCTGGACAGCGTGGCTGTGGATTGCGCTGTTTGCCTTCGTCGATGGCATGCTCTTTCAAGGCTTTTTAGCAGAAGGGTTGGTCAGAACAGGGGCAGGCTTGGGATCGGTGATGATTGACTCTCAGCCGCTAGCCGTCGCCTTGATGGCGCTATGGCTGTTTGGTGAACGCATTGGGCTTTGGGGTTGGCTGGGGTTGCTCTTAGGTGTCATTGGCATTAGTCTGCTGGGGTTGCCAGAAGCATGGCTGCTGAACGTTTGGCACCAACGATCGCTGCCGGGTGAGTTGCAGTTGGGCGCAGCCCTAATTCACGATCTGTTTCAGAATGGGCAATGGCTCATGCTCTTAGCCGCGCTTTCAATGGCGGTTGGTACGGTACTCATGCGGTATGTCAGCCGCCATGCAGACCCGGTAACGGCAACAGGATGGCACATGGTTATCGGTGGCTTGCCCCTCTTTGCCCTGTCATCCCAGCTCGAAAGCCAGCAATGGACGCAGTTAGATGTCTCCAGTTGGGTAGCAATGGGCTACGCAACCGTGTTTGGCAGCGCGATCGCCTATGGCTTGTTTTTCTACTTTGCTTCCAGCGGTAGCCTCACGAGTTTGAGTTCCTTAACCTTCCTAACGCCCATTTTTGCGCTGTTGTTTGGCAATCTTTTCTTGTCTGAAATGTTGAGTCCGCTGCAATGGTTTGGCGTGAGCCTCACGTTGGTTAGTATTTATCTCATCAATCAGCGCGATCGCATAGCGGCAAAATTCAACCGTGCGTCAGAACCGCAAGCAATTGACCAACCTCAAACCGCGATCGCGCTAGACGAGCTAGCCACTGTCGCCATGCAAGCTACCAAGCCCGAATGATGTCTTCCCTGGAACGTCCCCTTCGCGTGCTGCTGCTATCTACCTCCGTAGGAGCTTTGGGATCTGGATTGGGGGGTGGTGTAGAACTGACGCTTCACAATTTGGCGCAAGCGCTTAGCCTGAAAGGGCACACGATCAAAATTGTGGCTCCTGCTGGTTCGATCGCCCACTTTCCCCTGGTCGAAATTGAGGGCACGCTGCAACCCACGGCACAGAATGAAGGGCGCACTGCCGCGATCGCCATGCCTGCCAACGCTGTTCTCGCCAATATGTGGGTTTATGCTCATCAGGTGCAGGCACAGTACGATCTGCTGGTGAACTTTGCCTACGACTGGCTACCCTTTTATCTCACGCCTTTTTTTGATCGCCCGATCGCCCATCTCGTCAGCATGGGTTCCTTAACGGATGCAATGGATGCCATCATCGCGCAGACGATCGCCCAGTTTCCAAACACCGTTGGGGTGCATAGTCAGGCTCAGGCAGCTACCTTCTCGTTTGGTGCTGAGTGCCGTGTGCTGGGTAATGGGTTTGACCTCTCGCTTTACCAGTTTTGCCCCCAGCCAAAGCCTTACCTTGCCTGGGTGGGTCGCCTTGCCCCCGAAAAAGGCTTAGAAGATTCAGTTGCAGCCGCCCAGATCACTCAAAAACCGCTCAAAATCTGGGGCGTACTCCAAGATCACACGTACTGGCAACACATTCAGCAGCAGTATCCAACGGCACCTGTTACCTACGAAGGCTTTCTGCCGACAGAGCAGCTTCAGAACGCGCTGGGTAAGTGTCAGGCATTGCTGATGACACCCCACTGGGTTGAAGCGTTTGGCAATGTGGCGATCGAAGCTCTTGCTTGTGGGGTACCTGTGATTGCGTATAGACGCGGTGGACCGGCTGAAGTTGTGCAAAACGGTAAAACAGGCTGGCTGGTAGAACCGGATAGTATTAGCGGTCTAGTAGACGCGATCGCCCGTATTGATCAAATCAATCGCTACACCTGTCGTCAGCAAACAGAGGCAACCTATTCGTTAGCCGCGATGGGCGATCGACTAGAGCAGTGGTTTGCTGCCCTTTTGAGTCAGTCTGTGAGACCAGCTTAACCAGAGAGCGGTTTTATCGCCCAAAAGCCTCTACAGCACTGAGTTTAAAGGTCACATGATTAGGCTTTACGTGCGTAAAGCAGCAAGCATTGAGTCTCCAAAAAACCTGCATACAGATTACTGAAGCTAGTTATGTGATTAAGATCACCAGCAAGGATGATCTTGATCGCAGGTTGGAAAGAGCTGAAGCAACATACTTTAGAGGACTCAACTTTAGCCGAGTCATCAACAGGGAACACACGACTGACCGACAAGCTTCTTTCGAGGACTGTCGGTTTTTTATTTGTCTGCTTACTGTGTGAGTAAGATCTTACTGTGTGACGAAGATCACACCTAACGCTGATCTCGATCGCATCCGTCAGAATACTGAAGCAACATACTGTAAAAGACTCAACTTTAGCCGAGTCATCAACAGGGAACACACGACTGACCGACAAGCTTCTTTCGAGAACTGTCGGTTTTTTATTGCAGACCAATAGACGGCAAGTAACCACTACTTCCCGTAGCAGTAGTGTACAGGCTGTAAAAACCCCGACAAGAGGTGCGTGACCCCCGATCGGCAGACTGCTGCACGTAAAGAAGCGTAGAAGAGAGAAGCTGAGCGAACGTTCCGGTCTAAGTTGCGCTTTAGCAAGACTCACTTAACGCATAGCACCCATTGTTTCCTTCCATGATAGCTCTTTGCAGAGAATATTCAAGGCTCGTTGCTCATCGCCGTCAAATAATTGGCTATCAATCAGTTCCGTTAAAACTTGCTGGGTCAGTTGGGCCGCAAACGTCCCGCCACAGCGCAATAAGTGGCTGTAATAGCAAAACTGCGGTTGACCCTGACGGTTACGATGGAAGCGATGAACGTCAGCAGGGGTCATTGTCTCAACCGGGGTATTAATCGGTACAACCACTTTGGGAATGCCATGAATGCCATAGGAGGAACCGTTGTCTGCTTCGAGCGTGCCAATGAGCACAGTCCAGAGCAGCGTCCGGGTTTCGCTGATTAGATCAGGTGCAAAGACGGGATCCGGCTCACTCGATAAACGCGGTCCCATATTCAAAAACATCGGGTTAAAGAGCTGCGTATTGTAGACAAGCCCTACTGCCCAGTGTCGATCGCCACCATCCAGACGCACAAAACAGCCAAACCCATAATCATCTGGCTTGGGAGAATTTACCCGACTGCGCTCATCATCCAGTTCCACAATGTAGTCACAGTGCGAATTGGATTTAACAACTTTGCCCAAACGCATAACAAGCGCTCCTCTTGCCAACACCAGTACAATGCATCCAGCATACGCAAGAATGCCCAGAATGGAACATTTGTACCGAATATTCAGAGATCCGCTTGAGAAGAACTGGTGAAAGCGAAAGCCTTACTTTATGCCAAACAAATGGCTTCACAGCGCTAGGGCGCGTCATCAATTCAGCTCTAAAACCTGCGGTATCAGCATGATCGCGCCCGCCCCAACACACAAAGCTAGGGGCTGAGACCCTTGCTGAAAGCAGTGTGTAGTCGTAATTGATGACAGCCCCTAGCAGTTACAGCAAGGAAATAGCGACTAACCAACGGTCTTTTGGAGTGCCAACGCTTTAATTTTCAGATCAATGCTTTATTTCGCCAACTTTGCTAAAGCATTGACTTTACGCGCCAACTCAATGTCTTTTGTGGTGATACCGCCTGCATCATGGGTCGTGAGATCGATCGTGACGCGATTGTAGACATTGAACCACTCTGGATGGTGCCCTGCTGACTCTGCAACCAGGGCGACGCTAGACATAAAGCCAAACGCTTCCACAAACGAGGCAAACTGGAGTTGACGATGAAGCTTACCGTCTTTAACGCTCCAACCACTAAGCTGGCTAAGTGCTGCGTTCAATTCTTCTTTAGCAAGCGGGGCGAGAGTACTCATAGCATGATCTCTGGGTGTTACCTGGGCAGCTATTTGATGGGCATTAGCTGCCGTCATCTGGCTTGCTAACAGCAGGATGATGACGACAATTCCCACTGTGAAGGAAGCCAATCGATACAGGCTGTTTTGCCAAACCCAACGCATATATTGGCTCATAAAACTGAAGTTGTGTGGTGCATCGCAGCTTGAATGCAACCGCTACTGTTAGTTATATACGATGACTCAAACCGCATCAAAACTGATGCGCAAAGCACGAGTTTACCGGGCTAGCAGCAATATTTAAGCAATTCAGCGTGGGGTGTCAGAATTTCTAAGACGTACTCGCTGCTTGGTTTAGTTCGATCTTTTGCGATGTTAAAACGCAGTTGCGTTACGATCGCTACTCCCGCATCAGGCAGCTTTAACGTTCTCGATCGCCACCTCAACCGATGTTTGGAGCGCGAGAAATTGCTCTAACCGGACAAGCTTAACCGTCTGAGTCACGCGAGGATTCGTCACAATTTGCAAGGTACCCTCAGCAGTCTGGGCTTTCTTGGCAAGCTGCACCAAGGCACCTAACCCAGAACTATCCACGAAATCAATTTTGGATAGATCCAGAATGATGTGCTTGGGTCCTTCTTCGATACATTTTGTGAGCACCTTACGAAAGGTAGGCTCCGAAAAAGCATCCAAGAGACCTGTGAGGCGAAATAACTGGTAATTGTCCCTAACTTCGCGCGTGCCTCTTAAGCTGACCGTCAGGGTTAGTTGTTCAGGAATAAAACCCTCCTAGCTGTTCAATCCTTAGATTCGACGTTCAAGTATACATCCTGGGCAGCAAGTTTGCTACTGAAATCTGCCCTCAAATGACAATATCTTAGCGGATCGTTGAAAAACTGGGGGAAAGACCGCGATTCAATCTGAAAAATTACTGGAGAAGCTTACTGGGAGACAGTGCGTTGCTCACGCATCGTTTGCACAAAGCGATCAAACAGATAGTCGGCATCATGAGGACCAGGGCTTGCCTCAGGATGGTATTGCACTGAAAAGAGCGGTAACGATTTATGTCGTAGACCTGCCACCGTGCGATCGTTCAAGTTTAAGTGCGTAATTTCAACCTCAGCCGCATCCAACGATTCAGCTGTGATGGCAAACCCATGATTTTGGCTTGTAATTTCGACCTGTTGCTGCAAGCCGCACGGTTGATTTAGCCCCCGGTGCCCAAATTTGAGCTTAAAGGTTTCGGCTCCCAGCGAGAGTCCTAAAATTTGATGCCCCATACAGATGCCAAAGATTGGCTTTTGGCTGGTCAAAAGGGCTTTGGTTGTCGCAATGCCATCGCTATTCGCTGCTGGGTCGCCGGGACCATTGGAGAGGAAGATGCCATCTGGCTTATATTTCAGAATCTCTTCTGGTGGCGTATGCGCAGGCACAACGATCACACGGCAGCCATAGCTAGCAAGACGACGTAGAATATTGCGCTTGATGCCAAAGTCGATCGCGACCACTGTGAGGGGTTCAGTATCCGCAGACTTTGCGACAGACCCAAACGCCCAGGTCTCGTGCGTCACATCCGACCATTCATAGCTTGCTTTCGTGCTCACCTCGCGGACAAGATTGAGACCTGCCATACTGGGTGCATCCTGTACGTGCGATAGCAGCTCCACCGGATCAAGCATTTCAGTGGAGATGGCTCCATTCATCGCTCCAGCAGACCGCAGCTTGCGCGTCAGGGCACGGGTATCAATGCCATAGATTGCCAGAATGTTATGTTGCTTAAGGTAGTCAGGCAAGGATTGGGTGGAGCGCCAGTTGCTGGGCTTGAAGCAAACGTTGCGAGCGATCGTCCCTCGCACTTGAGGATAGGCTGACTCCTCATCATCAGGATTCGCCCCGGTATTGCCCAGTTCTGGATAGGTAAACGTCACGATCTGCCCACAATAGCTAGGGTCGGTCAAAACTTCCTGATAGCCAGTCATGCCAGTGTTAAACACAACTTCACCGATTGCGGTGCCTGTTGCGCCAAAGGAAAATCCCTGGTAGGACGTACCATCGGCTAAAACTAACAACGCTGGCTGAGTAGACGAGAGAACCATAATGATTGCCATCAGACGGAGACGCTTTATTATGCCATGCTCAAATCAGTCTCAGGAGTTCAGCATAAGCATGTGAAGGGTGAGCCGTAAGACCGTAAGAACAGGCAATGCCCTGACAGAGAAACAGTTCCATTTGCTCTTTTCGTGTAGTGGTTCATTCAGCAGCATGAGTGCGGCACTCTAGGGAGAGGGGAAATCCGCCAGAATGGTTAAAGGAGAAACTTGTCAAGCGCGCGATCGAACCATAGCTTTGGATCTCCAAGTTTTGCCCTCTCAATGTCGTCCTCCAAATTCGCACCTTATTTGAGTTTTCTTAGCCTATGCTAAAACGCTCTTGTTCTCGTGTTGTTTTGCTTATCTTGTCGGGTACGATCGCGCTGGGGAGCGTCGCCTGTAGCCGCAACGCAGCCATCAAGACGACTGTAACCAGCACTGAAACGACTCCGATCGCAATACCAGATCCTGCCACAAGCCCGGTACGACCGACGACTCCTGCACCCGCTGCTACGGCGAATCGAGATGCCTACAAGCTTGCTTTAGAGAAAGCGGATAGCGCCAGCAATATCACTGTTTCAGCGCAGACTCGTGACGACTGGAATTTGGTCGCAAGTCGATGGCAACAAGCCATTCAATTCATGCGATCGGTGCCAACCTCGAGCCCGTACCGTTCGCTGGCAAAAGCAAAGCTAACCGCCTATCAGCGCAACCTTGCCTACGCTAAAAAGCAAGCAGCCCGTGCCGATACCAGTGAGATAGCCTCTGAGCCTGCATTTCTACCGATCGCGCCTCGCACATACACCGCTTCTAGCAGCAACCCTGCAACTGAAAACTCCAACGTATCGTTGCGTTCTGGACGGGTTTATGTGGCGAGAATCAAGCGTCGTGCTGGCGGTACACCTGTAATCGATGTCACGTTTAACGGGAGTCAAACCTTTGAGATGATTGTCGATACCGGTGCTAGCGGCACGGTCATTACTAGCGCGATGGCTTCAAACCTGGGGGTTAAAGTGGTTGGCAAAGCCAAAGTAGACACTGCCAGCGCTAAGAGTGTAGAAGTGCCCCTCGCCTACGTTGATTCCATCGGAGTGGGTGGGGCAGTGATTAAAGGCGTTGTTGTTGCGATCGGCAACTCAGCGTTGGATACAGGCTTGCTCGGTCACGACTTCTTTAATGACTATGATGTCACCGTCAAACGCGATGTGGTGGAATTTAAGCAGCGGTAGTCTCAATTGCCTTCAGAGCTGATCAGACAGCAAACAGACTTAACGAAGAAACTGCACCAGTTGCTCAAACTTATCCCAGGCAGCACCACTGCGTAAGATCTCTTGCGCGAGTTGCACACCTTCAGCGTATGATTTCGCAGTCTGAGGCAACACGTCGCCCACTTGTAGCGCTAATGCCGCATTCAACGCCACAACATCTTGCTGTGCTTGGGTTCCTTTACCTTGCAGCACCGCTTTCAAAAGATCAGCATTGTATGGCACGTCTCCTCCAGCGATCGCGCTCAAAGGTGCCGATGTAATGCCCATTTCAGTCGGATCTAAGCTGGTCAGGCTGACAGTTTGTTCAGACAGCACTGCTAAGTCTGTCAGGTCTCCAATCCCGGCTTCATCCAGCTTTTCTCGACCGTGCAGCACGATCGCACGCCGCACGCCTAACTGGTTCAACGCCTCCGCAACCGTTTTGATCAAACCGGGAGCGTTGACTCCAAGCACCTGCCCTGTTGGATACATCGGATTGACCAGTGGACCTAAAAGATTAAACACCGTCCGTACCTTTAAGGCACGTCGCATCGGTGCAACCACTTTTAGCGCTGGGTGCCAACCAGGAGCAAATAAGAATGTGATGCCAACTGCATGGAGTGCAGCCTGGATCTGTTCTGGAGAAGCCGCTAGATTTACACCCAACGCTTCCAGGACATCAGCAGACCCGACCCGACTGGACGCAGAGCGATTACCATGCTTTGCAACAGAAACGCCTGCTGCTGCGGTGACAAAAGCGACGGCTGTAGAAATATTAAAGGTGCCCGTACCATCGCCGCCCGTACCACACGTATCAACAACGGTAGCGAGAGGTGGCAAGTCGGATGTAGCGAAGTGAGACATCAGGCTACGCAGTACTTGAGCCATGCCAACCAATTCTTCTGCGGAGACACCTTTCGCTTGCAGCGCAGCAAGAATCGCCCCCGACAGAAGCGGCGGTATTGCTTCGTTCAGCCAACCTTGCATTAAGATAGCTGCTTGCTCAGTGGATAACGATTGGCGATCGAGCAACTGCTGTAGCAACTCAGACCATTCTGCTGTAAGCTTCGAGGCATCAGTGGGTATATGCAAGGTTGAGTCGCTAGAACTTTGTACCACGGCAGTTACATGCTAAGTCACTAACCAGCATCGTACTAAAGATCGGGCGATCACAATAGTCCTCGCCTTCTTCAAGACAATTTCTTCACGTATCGCAGTTGCTAAATATGTAAAGCAGAGTCGACGTGAAGTACGCAGGAGTCAAAAGGAAAACATACGGAGGTTGAAACCACAATGCTTTTATCACCAGTGCTGCAATGACTGAGCCAGCTCGATCGAGCAAACCAAAAGAGGGCACCGACAAGCGGCACCCTCTAATGTAAGACAGGTTAGTGGTGGTTAGTCACCAATAACTACGCGTTGTCAACAGTACGCTTGGCGCTGTCCTTCAGGTCTTCTTTAGCATTGCGTGCATTAGCTTCTACTTGCTTTGCTTTTCCTTCAGCTTGGTCTGCGGGATCACCCGTTACTCTACCAGCCGCATCTTGAACTTTGCCTTCAACATTCTTAGCGGCAGCTTTTGCTCTTTCTTCCAAACTCATTGTCGTACTCCGTTTCTAAAGAACTATCTGAAGCGAATAGAGCACATGAAAGATGTATCTATTCACCCTTTCAGAATACGGAATGCGCCAAGTAAAACACTCCCTCACAAGTTGCATTCTAAACAACAGACAGCGCCGTTTAACTATGCTAAAAGAACGATGTATTGTTATAAAAACAACAAAACGCTGAAACCAAAGCTTGCATCTTGGCTTTTGGAGAAGCTGGAGGTTAAAGTTCCTGGGATTTTGCCAGGTCTCTCTCTGTACGTACCCATTGAGTTTGAGGTTTACGCAAAAAAGCGAAGTAAAGTGGTATTTTCCAGAGAATATAAAGCGGTACTGATAAGAGCGTGGCTAAGGGGAGCGAGTCTCGCGTAAACTTTGCCCAGGCTATAGTTACAGCCATGAGAATGAGTAAGCCTTCCAGCGCGAGTAAGAGCACGGGTTGGTACAGTCCCAACGTCAGGCTTAGAATGCCTGCCGCAATTAACGAGACAGCCCAGAGCATAACTAAAAGCGACAGGGGCGGAACGCACAAATCAAGCGCGATCGCCAGTAAATTGAAGCGCTTCTGGCTTACCCAGGCTTGCAGTAGACGTGGCACCTGACTCAAGAGCGTTTGTAAATGTCCGTGTTCCCACCGAGTCCGTTGACTCATAGCAGCCTGTTCTTGCTGTGGCAATGCACCCGTCACGCTAGCCTCCGCACAAAAAACGGTGGGGTATCCTGCAAGCAAGAGGTCGAGGGAAAGCTGCATATCTTCAACAATGTTGCCACTTGCCCAGGAAACTTGATGAATGACAGACCAGGGGAAAGCCATCCCGGTACCCGTTAAAAGGCAAGGTTGCCCCAGTTGAGCTAGTCCAAGTGGACGTACTAAATTTTTAACCGTAAAAGCAAGGATCGAGACAGCAGCCGATGGGCTAGGTGCTGAGGGTTGCGCAAGGAGGTAGCTTGCCTGTACTGGACGTTGCTTCATTCCTGCCAAACGTGAAATTTGAGCGATCGCCCCTTCTGCGACCAGGCAATCTGCATCCACGACCACAACTACGTCCGGTGGGGCTGAGGCAAGAAACTTCAACCCAAAATCCAGAGCATAGCCTTTGCCTCTGTGCTCAAGATCATGGCGCTCGATGACTGTTGCACCTGCTTCCCGTGCCACAACGGCTGTTTCATCTGTACAGTTGTCGGCAATGACAATCAGGCGATCGTGAGGGGTCAGTTGTGGAAGCACTGTACTTAACGCTGTGCCGATACCCCCTGCTTCATCGTGCGCGGGCACCAAAACTGCGATCGTCGGACGATCCATCAAGGCTACTTGACTGGTTCGCCGTGTTGGCAAAGCAGCAGCCAGACATTCTACCCAAAGCACTCCAATGGGGATGAAGAGGAAGAGCGCGATCGCCATCAAGAGAAAATTGAGCAGTTGATTCATCACGAATACGGTAACGTCCCATTTTTGCAAGTTCGCTCTCACCTTGTCTGCTCGATCGATCAAGCACCGTTTGACCAGCAAGTCCTTTCAGAAGCACTTTAGATGACTCGACTGGGTGGCTAAAAGTATGATCACACGACCCTTTCGCACGCCATCCATTGGCTGCGAAACGCTTACTCATTTGGTTTGAGCAGCTTAAAATTTCCCAGTAACGTAGGCTTTCCATCGTAAGTTTGTCCGAACTGACCAGATTGGCTGAAAGAGTTAGCGGAGCCTTTGCCTGGATGATTCGGTACAAAGCCGAGTATGGGCAACCGAAAGCGATTCAGTTCAGCAAGAATTTGGGTTAGCACAGAGCGTTTTGTCTTTGAAACACCCGCCACCATGAGCATCCCGCTGGACTGAGCCGCCACAAAATTGGCATCAGAAAACTCTGAGAGCGCGGCGGTGTCATAAATGACCAGATCAAACTTGTCTTGTAAAGCTTGCATTACGCCCTGCATCTCATTAGAGGCTAGCAGCTTACCCGAATCTGGTGATGCTTGCCCGGACGTTAGCACTGAAAGGTTGTGATCGACTGGCACGCGCTGAATGGACTGCTCTATTCCTGTCTTGTTTGTGATCAGCTCATTCAGCCCGATCGTGTTAGGTAAGTTAAACAGCGAATGGAGTTGAGGCGCACGCAAGTTCGTGTCAACCAACAGCACGCGCTGTCCCATTGATGCCGCTTCTAGAGCCAAATGCAGCGCGATCGTAGTTTTGCCATCACCAGATTCTGCGGAGCCAACGACGATTGAGCGGACGGCTGACTTCGGGCTGAGAAAGCGAATATTTGTATAGAGAGAACTGAATGCCTTTGAAAAAGCATCTGACCGGGAAGCGGGAAGGGAAGCCGTCGGTTGATTCAGACCACTCTTGAAGGGAATGGTGCCCAAAAGCGGTAGCTTTAGCGAACCTTCCATGTCTTCGGCACTGTAGAAGCGATCGCGCGCTTTTTCCTTCAGCAAGGCGGCAGCTAAGCCCAGCAACAAGCAGGCTCCCAAACCCGCAATCAAGAACTTCGGCTCAATGCTGGCAGATGGAATCGGGTTGTTTTTGCCATCCCGATCGATCGCGGGAGCCGAGACGATTTCCCAGGGGACTTCTTTCTGCGCGGCTTCAATCCGCAACGTTTCACGCTGGGTCAAGAATTGGTTCAATGTGGTTCTGGCAAGGTCTAACCGCTGGCTCAAGCCAGTGTATTGACGCACCACAACCGGGAATTCTTGCAGCTTTTGATTCAAGAACGCCTGAGATTCTGCGATCGCCTGCCCACGGACGCTCAATTGCTGAGCCGTATTAGCAGCCGTTACTAATTGTTTAATCAAATCCACCCGCAGTGCATTTTGAAAGGCAAGAACGCGAGCGTCGATCGGTGCATTGGGGTTGGTTAAGCCCAAGCTCTTGCGCGCTTCTCGGTTCAACAATTGCTCTAGCTTGGCTTCCTGCTGCCGCAAGCTCACAATGACTGGGCTTTCGCTGCTGTAACGGGCAGACTTTTCTGCAATGGCCGTTTGTACTTTTTTCAGCTCCGCAACCTGCGTCTGATAGCCAGTATTTTCACTTAAGGAAGCTGCTGCCAGGGCTTGTTCTGGGCTGATACCAAGTTGCGCTTGCAAACGCCCAAACAGTGCCTGCTGTTCTTTCAAGCTACGCTGGGTTTCTAGCTGCTGAGCCTGAATATTTTGTACCTGAGTGGAAAGCTGCGTCCCTTCGGTCGTTGGGTCAGCGATCCGATAGCGTTGTCTGAGCGCCTGTAGTTCTCCTTCCAGGTCATTGACGCGACGCTGGAGGCTAGGAAGCTGGTCCTCAATAAACTGAACGCCACCACCGATGCGGGTTTTTCGATCCTCAAGGCTATATCTCAAGTAGCCTCTAGCAAGCTCCTGCAAGATGAACTCTACTTTCTGTGGGTCTCCACCCTTGTACGACACATCAATTACTTTGGTCGGATCGGAGGCATCAGAACCAAAGCGCTGTGCCATTACTTCATAACGCTTGATCACCAGGGTTTTATTGCTGGCGGCGGCGGCTAACGAACTCGCAGTGACATCAGGGTAGCGACGCTGAATTTCGGCTGCAATTTTAGACAGCAGTTCAGGGCTTTGTAAAATCTGAAGCAACGTTGGGTAATCAATGACATCAGGCTGTTGCGCGCCCGGTCGAGAAATCGCCGCTGGATCAGACAAACGAGCTTGAGACGTGATCGGCTCGACCAAAAGCTGAAAATGCCCTTTGTAGGTACGAGGACCACTCAGGCTGGAGTAGGCAACCAGAGCGGCACCAGCAACGGTTACACCTGCAATGAGGAGGGCATTGCGCTGAATCATCCTCACGATCGGTGATAGATCTAGCCCCGCTGGTCTGGTGGACGAATCTGCCGTGTCTTCACCCAGCGTGCCATTGGCGGACGATCGCTCTTGATCGTTAAACGATGAACCTTGAGTGTATTGTTCAGCCTTCATGATTTTCCTCTTTACCTCGTTGACTCTAAGCAACAAACCTCTTGCAGCTATTCGGGGGATCTGAATTAACGTTTATCTGAAGATGCCGTATAGCCCTAAAATCCCACCCAGCGGTCCCAGGAAAGTGCCTACAGTATCGCCAATCTTAGCGATGCCGTTTCGATTTACCACCACTACATCGTTATTGCGCAAGGGAGGATTATTTTTCTCGTCAAGCCTTTGTGAGAAATCAACGGCGATCGTGCGGCGATCGACCGTGCCATTAGGGTTAAGACGAATCAGCTCCACATCTTTCTTCGCCCGACTTGTCTTAAACCCACCAGCCGCTAGAATCGCCTGATTCAACGTTGTGTTGGGTCTGACAGCAACCGTGCCAGGAGTGGTAACTTCTCCGACTACATTGACCCTGATCGCCTCTGGGGAAAAGCTGCTGATAGCAATTTGCAAGGCTTCGGTCGTATCCACATTCGTTGCTTTAGGAACAACCAATGTATCCCCGTCCCGTACCTGGACATCTTGCGTTAAATCACCTTCACTCAAAAACTTCCAGAGGTTGATGGTGCGCGTCGTTCCATTACTGTCGCCCTGGGGACGGCGAATCTGAATCTGACGGATATCCGCTTGTTCCGTAATGCCTCCAGCCGCCTGGATTGCTTTACTGACGGTAGGCCACTGACTACCGCTTTCGTTGCCGCCGCCGCCGCCCTGTTGCCCACCTAACCCATTTTGGTTGGCATCTGTAGTACCCACCGCGGAACTACTAACGAGATTGCTAGCAATAATGTAGGAGCCTGGGCGGGTCACTTCACCAATAACGCCGATTTTCAGCGTCCGAGCGGCAACCAGGCTGACCGTGATTCTTGGCTCATTAACATAGCGGCTGTAGCTTGCCTCCAGCCGTTCAGAGGCTTCCTTCAGCGTTAGCCCTTTAACATCAACACTCTTAACCCACGGCAGGTTGACTGAACCGTCGGGTAAGACAGGGTAGCGTAGTTCCAGCACCAGTTCAGGCGTATCGAAGCTATCAATCTTAAGGATGTCGCCTGCACCAAGGACATAGGCAGATTCTGCTTCTTGCCTGGTCTCGCCTGGTATTGGAGGGCTAAGCTCTCTTTGATAGGGAGTACTCTGCACAGGCGATGGCTTTACCTGCGCCAGTGTGGGCAGAGAAAAGCCTGCTCCAAGCAAGATTGATAGAGAAAAGCCTGTAATTGAGCGATTGATTCCCGTCATCGTGACATCTCTTAGTGATAGGGGAGAGTGAAGATGCAATAGATTACAAAATACACAAGCGTGAGCTACTGATTGGCAAAGCAGCCAGGATGGGTTTAACGTACCCACAGAAACCTTCTCACTATAACTATGCAAACGCTGCTCTCACGGTTGAGTAAGCGTCAAATTGGCTGCACATAAGTCGTTTCAGGCTTTTTAAGCGGTTGCTGCCTGCATACAGACCACTGCTCTTAACCGATGAAGATTAGCCGATGAAGATTAGCTGATGACAATGGAGCGATAGAGATTAGTTGCTGGTAGATTGCTTTGAGGGAACATCCGTACACACCCTGAGGCAGGTAGCTCATCTAATTATGGAGGGTTTACTGACCTCCCCTCCGTTCGTAATTGGCTGCTTTACCCAATATTTATAACTTTCCTCAGTAAGGAGATGCAAATAGAAGAGTAAATAAAGTTTGCTTTGTTAAGGAACAATATTGCTTCCTGCTTTATACGGAGTGCTCATAAACAGACGCATTACACTCGTGAATTGATTACAAGATCAACAATGGGTTGTCTACTAAGGCATGCCCAATGACAGGCAAATAAATCGGGGGTTTGAACGTTGAGGCTGGCGATCGCAGGTGCGGCTGGAAAAGGTAATAGTCGATCGAAGCAGAGGGTGTCACCTTGCCAACCAAATTGCATCAGGTAGACGGCAGGCGGTGCTGCGAGCGATCGTAGTAGCCGCTGCCCCAAAGCATAGAGCGGTTGACGCTGAGCATCGGTTAAGTGAACTGGCTGAGTGTAGCACGGCTCTGATCGCTCAACAGTTGGTGCGGCATCAGGTGCGAGACCAATGACTTCAGCGTAAAGCGGACCTTTGGCTGTGAGGACGATCGGCAACCAAAAATCGCCTGTCCCGATCGCATATTGCCATGCGGCTAACTGCTGACGCAGGCTCTCCACATCCCGGCAGGCTGCGTAAATCGCCTGAGCTGGAAACGAAAGGGTGGTTGGTAGATGAAGGGTTAAAGGACAAAGTAGACGATCACCTATAGCTCGATCGTCCACGCTCGAAGCGTTTACCGCAAGATCAGTGGATGAAATCACATCAACGTGAATAGATTCTGCCTCAAAGTGATGCTTAGCAAGCATGGCAGCTTTAAGTGCAGAAACCATCTGAGTCGTCACCTCATTGGGTTCAGACTCTACAACAATGAGCACATCAGGCGAGCGTACATCAGGCATTGAGGCTCAAGCGTTACCAAAACTGGGAAGAGAGGCACCCATCCCTTTAGGGAAGCTGGGCAAATCCAGATGGGTTTGGCGACGGGTTCTCACCGCGAGACGGTAGCTGACGCTTTGCAATTCGGCGTGAAGCTGACGGTTTTCGCGTTGGATTTGAGTCACTTTCTCGCGGATGGGCACCATACGTTCCGCAAATTTTTGGCGATAAATCTTGGGTAACTCTTGTACGACTTGCTCCAACATGCGGGAGCGATCGGTCAATTCCTGTACCGATTGACGGAGCTGATAGATTTCGGTATCGCGATCGGTAATTTGCTCCTGGTAAAACGTTACCTGCTGCTCTACGCCTTGTAGTTGCTCCCGCAAGGCACGCACTTCAGCCAGGTGCCGCTCAGATACTTCCGGGCTGGGCATAAAGCTGGCATTGCCTTTTACCAGGCGAAATAATTCTTGGGATAGCTGCTGCACCAGGTTATCGCGCATCTGTAGCTCTTCGCGGAGACGGGCGGCTTCGGCTTGCAAATCGGGCAGGGTATGGCTCTCAGAATAGGTCACGTCTTTAGAACTCCGTTTTTGATGGCATCTGTTTCTATGGCATCTGGCTGGCTTAGATGAGATTCCCAGCGGCGAGGGGCAGAAGCGCGGCGAATCTCCCGCCAAATTGCGGTTGCAGCTAATGTACCATCTGCGACCGCAATTGATACCTGATTTAGTCCTTCTTTTAAATCACCCACGGCAAAAAGGCGTGGATGGGAGGTACGGCACATGGAATCTGTCACCAGGTTTTCGCCGTTCCACTGCAAATCCAGCCCTTTCAGATATTCGTTAAAGTAATGTGAACCCATCGCAACCAACCCCGTTTCGAGGTCGATCGTGGAACCATCGGTGAGTTCTACCCCCGTCATTTCGTGATCGTGCCCCAGGAATTTTGCGATCGGGGTTTCGACCAATGGGTAGCCGTGCTCTTTGAGCTTCTGGCGCATCGCATCGCCGACCTCGCACAGCCCTTGTGTAAAGACCGTGATGTAAGGCGTAAACCAGTTCAACACAAAGGCGGTGTTAATCGCTCCTTCGGTGCCGACAAAAAGCCCACACTGCTTATCGGCAATTTCGTAGCCATCGCAAATCATGCAGACGTGCAGATTGAAGCCCGCATAGTCGTAAACGTTCTGCATGTCCTCAAGCTGGGGCAGGCGATCGATAATGCCGCTTGCCGCCACCACGTATTTACTGCGAAAGACGGGATAAAGACTGTCCTGCTTGCCAACTTTCACTTTGACGGCGAAGGTCTCACCCTCATCGTGTACCGCTTCCACAAACCCAGCCAGGTAGTCACCATTGAGGGATAGCAAATGCTGCTGCCCTTGCTGCAAAAGGGTGCGTCCTGGAGTTTCAGGCGGCAACCCCAGATAATTCCGTAAGTCCTGCATCCAGAACGATCGCCCTCGACCTTTTTCGATCACCAGGCACGAGAGGCGGTAGCGCTGTAAGTAGATGGCTGCCGCCAGTCCACCCGCACCACCACCGACGATAATGACATCGTAAACGTGCTCTAAGCGCTGATCGAGGGTTTTCTTGGAGAGCTTCATAGGGTTGCTGGGGCGCACTCAACGCAAGGAACGGCAAGAGCAATCTCTTCGTCCTTTCAGTGTAAGCAGTTTGAAGCGGCTGTGGGATGAAATGTCAGGCTTCTACGGCTTCTTTTTCGACTTCCGGCACTTCTTGCTTGATCGTCAGGAAGCGAATCACTTCTTCGCTGAGGCGCATCGATCGTTCCAGGGGGGCAACCTGGCTCCCATCACATTGGTAGTTGATCTGGATATAGATCCCTTCACGGTGCTTTTGAATTTCGTAGGCAAGACGGCGCTTGCCGCGATGCTGCGTTTCTAGAACATCGGCTCCATTTTCGCGGAGGAGCGTTTGATATTTCTCGATCGCTTGATCCACGGCTTCCTCACCCAAATCGGGGCGAAGAATATACATCGTTTCGTAAAAATATTCCATGTTGTTGAGTCTCCTTATGGACTAATGGCTGCTTGGGGTCAGGGAGGAACGGCTACTGATACAGCGATCGTCGTCCGGCACCCTATGCGCTCAAGAAGCAAGGATTCATCATTCTATCGCGTTTGGGTTCTCAGTCGCCAGAGAATCGCAACATCGCATCAATCAGCTTTTATGATGCATTGCTCAGGCTGCTATGCCTAAAGCTATAGGAACCTGAGCGATACCATTATGTCCAGAGCTGTGGTGATAGGTTTAAATCACAGGTTTGTCTTTAATAGACGGAAGCGCTTAGCCCACGTCACAGTGGACTAACCTTTTTTAAAGTCGGGTGTTTCACGTTTTTCTCGAGCCGTGAGGAATCGGTTGAGTTATGGCACAGCGCTATGTCCGGGTTCAAGCCGCAGACGGGCAAATTTACTATGGGTTACTCCAGCTTGGGCGAGAGGTCAGCGTGCTGGATGCGCCTCCCTGGTTGAACGGGCAACCGACAGACCTGGAGCTACCTGCAGAGAGCTACCAGCTTTTAGCCCCGTGTGCGCCTTCAAAGATAGTTGCGGTGGGCAAGAACTACGTTGACCATGCCGCCGAGATGGGAACACCCGTACCAGAAGAACCGCTGCTATTTATGAAGCCACCGACAGCAATCATTGCAACAGACGGAGTGATCTTGTATCCTGTGCAGTCGCAGCGGGTTGACTATGAAGGGGAACTGGCTCTGGTGATTGGCGATCGCTGCGTAGACTGTACACCAGAGGAGGCACAGGCAAAAATTTGGGGCTACACGATCGCCAACGATGTGACTGCCCGTGATCTACAGCGCAAAGATGGTCAGTGGACGCGCGCCAAAGGCTTTGATACCTTCTGCCCTTTGGGTCCCTGGATTGTGCGAGACGTTAGCCCAGGGGCACGACTCCAAACGTTTGTGAATGATGATCAGAAGCCTGTACAGTCTGCCTACATCGATCAAATGGTGTTTCCACCGGATGTTTTGGTGTCGTACATCAGTCAGGCAATCACGCTGCTGCCGGGTGATGTGGTGCTAACGGGTACGCCTGAAGGGGTGGGACCGCTACAGGTAGGCGATCGCGTCCGCGTCGAAATAGAAGGGATCGGCTATCTCAATAGCAACGTAGCTGCGCGATCGAGCAAGCCGTCCCTACCAGAACCGTCGCCAACAGCTTGATATGACAGCCAACATCAACGCCCCACAATCAATAGACAGTGAGGCGTTAACGGTCAATTCAATGACTGGGGAATCTAAGCGCTTGATTGTTAGGGCGCGTCATCAACTAGCTCCAAAACCTTGCGGTATCAGCATGGTCGCGCCCGTCCCAGCGAACAAGGCTAGGGGCTGAAACCCTTGTTGCAACTAATGCGTAGTATTAATTGATGACAGCCCCTAGCGAACCTGGGTGTAAGCAGCATCCGAAATCGTCGGAATTTCGGCATAGCGTCCCAGAGCCGACTGAACGACTGAATAGCCAACAGCCGCTACAACCCCCAGAAAGATTGTGTTGAATAGCGTTTGCTCCAACAATGTCCCCTGGAGTGCCCCAGCCAGAACATAACGCCACAGAATCGAAACCAGACTCAGCACAATGCCAAACAGGATGGACTGCATGGCATTGAACCGAATGAAGTGAACGATCGACTCGTTTCTCACCACGAGCAAAAAGAGAGCAAAGAAGATAATGAGCGGCATAAAGCCACCAAAGCCATAGTAAACGCTCAAAAGCGGTGACAGTGGAAGTGCAATGACATTAAAAATGGGGCTGAGAAAGGAACCAGACCCAACCACCCTGTAAACCATCCCAATGACATCGAGTAACGGTAGCAGGTAAACCAAACAAGCGAAGATCCGGTCTGTGGGAGAAATAGACCCGCGCCAAGTCATATTGCGTTCTCCAGAAGTGAAGTGATTCTTTCAGTGCCTAATACTGCTCAGGATAGCGTAATTCGCCCTGAGTGCCCAACTTTGCGGCGCGATCGACTAAGCGGTTCTGTCTTGCAGGAGGCGATCGACAATCCCAACCAGGCGATCGATATTACGTTCCTGCCGTTCGGCTGTCGCTGCTTGTCGCTCCGCCGCTGCTGCCTGTCGCTCCGCCGTTGCCTCTTGCCGTTCCGCTGCGGCTACCTGCCGCTCAATCATTTCTTTCAGTTCCGTGAACCCTTCAGTCAAGTGCCCGATCTGATCGGTGAGCGCATCAATTTTATCTGTAAGCGCATCCAGCTTATGATTCTGCTGGCTGGAAGACTGTATCAAAGCATCCAGCTTATGATTTTGCTGGCTGGAAGACTCGATCAAGGCAGCAGTTGCCTGTGCGAGCTGGTCAAACCGTTGCTGCGTGGTTGGGTTAGGCATCTTCAAACGGATGGCAAACACTGTGACTGAGAACGCATTATAGCCTCAGGTAAAGACGTTGAGAGTGTGCCCTGCGTAAGTTTTGGTCTTGATGACTCTGAGCTAACGGCACCGCGATCGCTCTAACAACAATCCAGTCGCGTTGCGCCTAAATATTTGGTTAGATAGGGCGAAAACACTTCGTAGATTAGCGTGAGGGGCTGTCCACGATGCCAGAACAAGTAGTGACGACCCCACAGCGGTCCTGATTGCCCAAACGCTTGCTCTAAGGCGGTTGAATGACCGTAGTAAATACCCTGCACGTCTCGATATAGCTCTGTGCGTAACTGGGCAAGGCTTGCCCAAATGGGGAGCGATCGATTTTGCAGATACTCATCCACATGGCTGGCTTCCCACCAGGAGGTTGCATAAGCCAGACGTTGCCCTGAAGCGGTGCGTAGCCAAACCTGCCGCCGTAAGCGCGGTCCTGGCACCACTTGCAGTTGACTGGGCGCGTGATCCGCATCCATGCCAATTGCCGACATATCAATGACATCCACTTCCGTGGGTTCACCCGTCAGTAATTGTAGGTGACGCGTCGGAGACCCATCGCCCAACATCAGCATTTGCCAGGTTGGAGCCAGTTTGCTATGGGGAAGCCCTTGCTGGACGATCGCTTCATCCCCTTGCCAAAGCGGTGTCAGCGGATGCCAGGTCGTTGGCAATGTAGAGCGATCGTGGGGTGTAACAGCGATAGTCAACTTTCTTTACACAACGTAATCTCAGTCCAATCATAACGCTCTCATTGGGAAAATTCTTGAGCAAGCGGGCGATCAACACAGTTGTTTGGTTGCTATACTGCTGGCGTTTCAGTAGCAAGCCTTATTGAAGACTCCTGCTCAACATGAGGACGGTTGAAGTATGGATGTAGAACTGACCCCTTGTTCGATCGAGCAACTCAAAACGCTCATTGAGGGCACGGATGTTTTTCAGGCGACTTACGGGTTTCGGGTGGCTGATGGGTACTTGCCATTTGAAGGAGCGCTTCAATACAGCCTTGAGGCGATGCAAGAGAAAGAAATCTGGCATCCGTGGCTACCGTATCTGTTTCTTTTGCGGTCTGAGCAAATGATCGTTGGGCTTGGAGGCTTTAAATCAGTTCCCGATGCCCAGCGTACAGTTGAGATCGGCTATTCTGTTGCACCAGCTTACCAGAGCCGAGGTCTGGCAACATCTGCGGCACGTCGGCTGATTAAAATTGCCTTTGCCTCCAAGTTAGTTGACTGCGTTTGCGCTCATACGCTGGCAGAAAGCAGCGCCTCGACCAGGGTATTAGAGAAGTGTGGCATGACCAAAGTTTCAGCGCATATCGATCCTGAAGACGGAGCAGTCTGGAGATGGGAGATTACTGCCACGTCAGCGTCTGCTGATGAATGAACGAAAGAGAGGAGGTAAGCCTCAACTCATTTCTCTCGCCACATCAGGATCTCTCTGCCCATGCCCTCATCTTGCCTGGATTTAGCAGCCCATACGGATCGACCGTTTCTTTAAAGCGCAACTGCTCCAGATCCACTGTTTTTCTACCGCCATCTTCTAGGACGTAGGTGTGAGGATTGGCAATAAATGCACCGTTGTCTTCGTGGTAGCGAATGATGTCTGCCAGTCGTTCTGGAGTGGTATAGCGCACAATTTGCAGAGCAGCAGGAACCGCTTCGCCACCAATGCGAATAAACTCCAGGTGCATCATCACTTCATCGCCAAAATGCTGATACATATGCTCCACCAACTTCAGTTCCTTATCGGGTGGAAACATGGTTTGCAAGTAGGTAAGAGATGGATCGACGCTGCGGGCATGTAAGGTCGTGTGGTTCCAGGAATACTCAACTAATGTGGTGCCTTTACTGGCTTCCTGGGCGCTCTTCTGTAGGCAAACGGTGCCCTTGTATTCCTTCACGAGTTCAGCAAACGGTTCTAGTGCCGATTCTGCCACCATTACCAGCGCACAATGACTGCCAGCAGGAATGACGCTACGGAACGCTGCAAAATAAGTGGGGATTGGGTCAGCGCAAATGCAGACGAGCTTTTTGATGATGCCATCGCTGTCGCTGAAAGCTTGACCAAAGTGAGCAGCCGTCATGAAATCGGGGAAGGCGACGATCGCTTCCGCCCAAGCATAGGCAGGTGCCAGCGGAATCTCCAGTTCGGTAATAATGCCGTTGGTGCCATAGGCATGAGCCACTTTGTACACATCGTCGCCGCGTAGCTCAATGATGCGGGGTTCGTCTTCCATCGTGACGACGCGCACAGCGAGAAGATTGCCCCGATCGCGAATTTGCCCGTAGGTAATCGACCCAATGCCGCCACTCCCGCCCCCAATGAAGCCGCCGATCGTCGCGGTGCGGTAGGTTGAGGGCAGCATCCGAATTTCCCACCCACTGATACGAGCTTGCTTATCGAGCGCGGCTAGCTTTACCCCAGGTTCGACACATGCTAACCCAGGTTTGATCCACTTCACAGCCTGCATCCGCGAAAGATCGAGTATGACACCCCCTTGAAGCGGTACACACTGCCCATAGTTACCCGTCCCAGCACCGCGTACAGTCAGCGGTAGCTTATGTTTGACACACGCTGCTGCGACTTGCACCACCTCTGACTCATTGGCTGGACGGATGACTAAATCGCCTCGTTTATCACCCAATAATGGTTGCAGAATGGGGCTAAAGGTGTAGTAATCCTGAGAAAGCTTGGCGATTTGCGTCAGGTCTGTAATGATTTCTAACCCAGCTAGCTCAGCAACAAAGGGCTTAAGGTCAAGAGGCTGCGACGTTATAGAAGTCATGGGTTAAAGAAGCAAGTAGAAAGAAGGCATCCAAACGATGGGCAGAGCCGTACTGGAACCACGCCAAAGCTCAGCATGACACAGATTCTTTGAGCCAAGCGGTAGTGATAGTAGCGAAACAACGTTTGGGATCGTGGATTGATTAAGGTGCCATTCAGTGCGTAGGGGCGTGCGGTAGAACGTCCTTGCCTTCGCCCAGAGTGATCTGCCGCATGCCGCGCTCGTACAATGAGAAGGCTGAGGCGATCGAAGTGATTTAATTTCCATTCCTTAGTGCTGGGGAGCAGTCCGGCGGCGCGCACTTTCTATGCTTTTGCCTTAGACATAAACTAGCCACGTCCTTGAAGATACCGTATGAGACTAATGGCGATCCAGCCTAAGAGGGCATAGATGACGATCGCCACCAGCACATTCAGGTCAAAAATACTTCCAGCATCTCTGGTTGTCGGACTGATAAACAGAGTTGAAAACGGAGCAACAAACGGGTCTGAAATGTTGTAAATAAATTGAGCAAATGCATTTTGAGTATTGGCTCCCGCAACGCGCAGAACAAAGCGCAACACTAAAAGAATTTCTAATAGTCCAACTAAAAACGAAATACTGTTAATAATCCATGCAAAGGTGTTGCTCCTCTTGGCGGCTTCCAACCGACCTTCTTCCCGCTGCAACCGAAAGGCTTCTTCTTCACGCAACAATTCACGACGACGCTCTAGATTAGCCTGCTCGTCTGGGTCTCTAGTCATACAAACTCACTCCGCTTAGTGCGATTTCTTGGCGTTCATAAGCTTAGCACCTCTGCTTGTATTGTCCTCTATAATTGGGTAGATCTTGCGTGCAGAAGTGGCTGCTAAAGCGATCGCAAAATGGTTAAGAAATCTTTCATGATCGGCTCACGATTCACCTCATTTAAAACAGGTACATGGACAAAGAGACATTGACAGGCTAAACGACGATCAGCGATATGCTTCAGGACTGAGTAGTAAAGATCATTGCAAACAAAAGCGCCTGCATCGTGGCTGATATGGGTCATGGCTAATCCGTCTACCAGGCGATCGATATCAACCGTCGTCTGCAAGGTTCTGGCTTGATGCTTGCCATTGGATTCGATCGTGAGGTGCGATCGTGTTTCTGCCATGCCACAGCACACAACCACATCGGGCTGCAAAGCGTCTAACTGAGCAATCACGGCTTGGGGCGCTCGTTGAAAATCAACAGGCAGCTTCTGCAAAAGCGTAATTTCTGCATCTAACGTCGCCAGTAAAGCTTGTTCAATCAGGATGTTGAGTAGATCATCTGACGCATTTGACCTGTGATGGGCTTTCCAGATGTCAAACGATGTCAGTAAAAGTTTGGTCGGCATGGTTGGTCAAAGCAGGATAGGTTACTAGCCGCGAAAGCGGAGTAATTCCTGAGGTGATGCCAGAAGTTTGATTTTTGCCAGCAGCAGTTTGTCTTCATGATTCAGGACGAACTGCCACGAGACATTCACAGAAAAAAGCGGCGTTTGTACCTTGCCTGTCACCTGGACTTCCCTACAACCGTCGTCTAATCGTTGTACAACACCCTGCTGAGGCTGAAGCGTCAATCCCTTCGCTTCGGTTTGTAGATACGCCACGATCGCCTCTGTTCCAACGATCGGTTGCTCAAACGGTGGCTTCATCACCCCCTCTACCGCAAAAAGTTGACCTGTTGCCTCAAAGTCTCCATCATTCAATGTTTCAAAATAACGCAGAATGATGGGTTCGTTGATGTTCGCGATCGTCACCGTAGCAGACATCGACTGTACTGAAGCGCTGGGTAAAGTCACATTTTCTGTGGTCATAACAAGGTATGGCGATCGCAACTAAAACTCACTAGCAAGCTTACGCAGAAAACCACAGAGGGGCATGTCCCTTCCGAAAGATTCTGCTGTGATGGCAAGAAGCCTCTGCAAGCCAAGTGCTATGGGTTGACAGGAACGGTAGGGACAGTAAAGGAGCCGTTACCTGGCGACGGTGATGGTGTGGGCGTTGGAGAGGGTGACGGCGATGGTAAGGGACTCGGTGTTGGAGTCGGAGAAGGTAATGGAATTGGGTCTGGAGTCGGAGAAGGCAATGGGGTTGGCGTTGGCGTTGGAGAAGGCAATGGAGACGGTGAAGGCGATGGTGTTGACGAAGGATTCGGTGAGGGTGACTGGGAACCAACCAGTACGACATAGGGCGACGGTATTGCAGATAGTTGCCCAGCATCTACCAGTGCCTGATACACAAAAGCAGCAACCTCCGCTCGTGTGGCTGGACGCGTTGGGTTTAGAGTTTTCACTCGCGGGTAGTTAACGACGAGTTGTCGATCGGTTGCCGCCGCGATCGCCCCACTTGCCCAGGTTGGAATCTGCGCCGCATCCTGATAAAAAGAGAGTGAATCGGTGGTCGCGCTACTGAGCTTGAGACCGCTCGCCAGCGACACGAGTGCCTCCATCCGCGGAATCTGCTGGTTTGGCTTAAAAGTAGTGTCTGGGTAGCCCGACATGAAACCTTTTTGAAAGGCTGTTTGAATCGCTTCTGCACCCCAAAAGCTGGGTCGGATATCCTTAAATGTGAGACTTTCGCGTTGGGCAGGCAACGAGGCAAAGGCTTTGCTGACGATCGCGGCAAACTGTACTCGCGTTACAGGGTCATCCGGTCGAAACGTGCCATCTTCAAAGCCACTAATAATTTTTTGGGCAGCGAGCGCATCAATATAATTCTTTGCCCAATTCGACTGAGTATCGACAAAAGCGGTCAGTGGAATGCTAGATGGCGCTGTGTCGCTGGTCAGGTAAACCATTCCCAACTCCTTTTGACCATCGGTGCGTTTGGTTAACCGCCAGCCAGGGTTCAAGTTAATTTTGACAAACTGCCCAGCAGGCGGTAGCCCGTTTGCTCTCCCGACTTCAATCCGGGGTGCATCCCGATCGGCAAGGTCAGGGGAGGCGATCAGGACAAGATCATTCTCTCGCTTGACCAGACTGAGTTGCAGCAGCAGCCCAAAGTCTCGATTAGCCATGCGGACGGAATAGCCATTGCTGTCTGTACTGCGTCCACAAATGTCTGTAAAGTCAAATGCCAGCAGCAGTGGATCGACGATCGTAGGGTTAGAGCCACTTTCGCTCCAGCAAAGGCGCTGATTAGAAATTTGCTCCAGAATAAGGAGTCGATAGTCGCTGGTATTGAAGGGTGATGCGACCACCACAAATTTGCTTTGGTCAACTTCTTTGGCGCTAAAAACCGCCGCGATCGAAGAATTTGTTGGGTAGAGAAAGCTTAATGAAGTGATGCTCAAAGCCCCAAAGCCCAAAGCTCCAACAAAAGATGCGATGCGAGATCGTACAAACGGTGCCATAACTGTAAACCTGATGCGTGAAGAGATTGAGAGACTAAATGTTGAAAAGCTGAATGTCGAGCTATTGGCAGACGATCGCTGAATCGCATATCGATCAGTGCCCTTAACGAATGCCTTTTCAAGAAACAGGCTCAACGAGAAGTCCTTTTATACTAAGCACAAAACATGAGTTTTTAGCATTTTCTCGTGAGTCTATCAACAGATTTTGCCATCTACCTAATGGTAGATAAACGTCACTTAAGTAACGAAATGGTCACGGATTAATCGATTTGAAAATTGAGCTGATTCTAATGCGAGGGGTAGAATCTCCAGGCATAGCATTAGGACTACTTCATGCTTTAAACAGTTCCCTTTCTTCCAAAATTGCCCTTTCTTCTAAAACTTGTATCGACTCTGAACGACACAGAAGGGTTAAATCATTTGTAAAGCCCACTATACGCGAAGTTGCCAATGATCGATAAAAGCAAATCTAATCGTAGGGGCTTAGCATACGGCGGGTGTGCCTTTGATTATGGGAAAGGTTTTCGCCCGTAGCTTGCTTCCCGTAGGGTATGCTAAGCCCCTACTTTTTTGTTTGGCTAAAAACATGAAGAGATGCAACAAAAATTAAGGGATGTTAAAGGAATGCTTGTAATTCATTCCGCAGTACTGAACGACTTTTCTCCATTTGATGGCTTTAGATTAAAAAATCATTATTGCTCAACATCGACAACATAAATTTTTCTACTGACCTTGCTGACTAATGCTATGACCTGATGTAGTGATGTGCTTGTAACGGTTCTGCTTGAAGTCCTGCATCAGGAGTTGCCCCATGTCTTTTTTCTCCAGACGAGTGACGATCGTGTTCGCGGGTTTGGCGATCGGTCTCCCACCCTCGTTGCTGGTCGAACATGCTCTAGCTCAAGTGCCGCCTAAAGGTACGTTTACAGCGACCCAGGCTTGCCCAGCTACTCAAGCCATCAATGGCAGAAATCCCGGCAACGTCAAGCTGACCGTGGGCACGCTCTATACGGCTGAAGGCTTTAATTCGCCCCAACGCCAGTTTGTGCTGCTAGAAGTACCCGGAGCAACGCCCGATCGACGCTGGGTACGTGCAACCTGCGGTGAGTTTCAAGCCAGCGATGGTAGCCCGGTCACGCCAACTCCGTCACCTGAGGCTTCCCCGACTCCACAACCGAGCAGCCAACCCAACTCATCCCTGCTGCCGTTTTTTGATACCGAAAACAACCCTGTTTCAGTGGACTTTCCTAGGGGTGAACAAAAAGATATTTCGCCGCCGCCACCGGAGTTGGAAGAGTTCGATCAACGGATTCTAGCCCTATGCGGAGCCGAGTTTGATGCCCCTGTTAACAGCACTAAGTTTCGGCAGTTGATGACGTTTTATCCAGACGTAGTTCGCAAGCTCAAGCAGGTGACAGATGGCGAACTGAAACCTAACCGCAAGTCTGACAGCCAGTTTTTAGATGATTTAACCGCCATCTGGTTTGAGCAGAAGGGCTTTAAGCATATTTTCTGTGGTGAAAAGGATGGCAAGAGCATCGGCGGGCTGCATTTTGTGGGTCGTTATCTGGAGTTTCAGCAAAAGGGCATCGCGGGACGCATTCTGCGCGCTGGCAATGGCAGAAAGGCAACGCAAGAAGTGGTGGATGGTGAGATTTACACGTTTGGAGTAGCGATCGTGCAAAACGGTCAGGTGATTGCTGACAATCCGGTTAAAGGCTACCCCTACACGCTCAATGCTCAAGAAACTCTGCTGGAAGGCACACGCGGGTTCAAGCTGTTTCAGTCTACGTCCAGTGAATCTAAGGGATGCCTGCTGACGGTTGCTTTACCCGGTACGACCCCCTATCAAGCGGTGTTTGTCAAAAAAGCGAACGCGATTCGCACGTTCTACCCCGATGCCACACCTGACAATGACCGCAACAAGCCCTGTGACCAACCCACCCTGTAAAAGCCATGCGAAAAAAAGAGACGAATGGCGCGATCGCCGTGCAAGCGATCGCAGGCTCCTATGTTGTCCTCCTCGGTATTGATCTGGCAGAAGCGAGTAGTGCCGGAGCGCTGGGGTTTGCGATCGAGCGCATCGACCACACTGAGGATGAACGCTACTGGCTTAAAGGCTTTCGCACCTTTGAAGAAACTGATCCCAACTTGCCTCCTGGTAGCCTTGTTTCCACGTTAGAGCATCCCATTCAAGCGTTCCTCTGGGGCGACTTTACCGCCAAACCGAATCATGACTACACCTATCGCGTGGTGACATTACGCGGCAAGCCCAAAAAGCTAGAGCAAGGAGAAGCCGTCGCCGTCCGCATTGCTACAGAAGACGAGACTGTAGGGGTTCATACGGTGTACTTTAATCGGGGCGTAGCAGGCTCCCAGGCGTATGCTCGCAAGTTCAATAATGTGCCGCCCGACAAAGTGCCCAGGGGCAGAGCATGGGCATGGCTATCGCGTGGCTTAGTCGAGGCGCTGCTGGCGTTCATCAAACAGGCAAACGGGAGCCAGTATGAACTGCGCGGAGCACTGTATGAGTTTCAATACTTACCTGTGTTGGAAGCCTTTGGAGCCGCCCAAAGAACAGGAGCCGCCGTCAAAATTATTTTCGATGCCAAGCCGAATGGACAAAACTATCCCAATCAGGCAAATCGGGAGGCGATCGCCGCTGCCAACATTGAATCCTTAACGATTCCCCGCGAAACCAATCCCAGCTACATTGCCCACAACAAATTTATTGTGCTGCTGAAAGACGGCAAGCCTATTCAGGTCTGGACAGGCTCTACTAATATTACGGATGGCGGTATTTTTGGGCATTCCAACGTGGGGCATATAGTGCGCGATTCGACAGTGGCTGCCAGTTACCTTGCGTATTGGGAACAGTTGAGCCATGACCCCACCGCTGCCAAACTGCGTCCCTGGAACGAACAGCATACGCCCGTTCCAGTTAACCTCCCACCCACGGAAACAACCACCCTCTTCAGTCCCCGACCTTCGTTGAAAGCCCTGGAGTGGTATGCCGATCGCATGGAAGCAACCCACACGGCTGTCTTTCTCACTGCCGCCTTTGGAGTGAATGATCTGCTGGCGGATGTGCTGGCAAAGGACAACGACTACCTGCGCTACGTCTTGTTGGAGAAAGAAGGCGGCAATATTGAAGCGCTACGACGCGATCCGGATACTCGTATTGCCGTTGGAGCCGTAAAAAAGGGCGGCACGTTCGATCGCTTTCTCACCGAAAAAACCACCAACCTCAACACCCACGTTCGGTATATCCACACCAAATACATGCTGATTGATCCCTTGAGCGACGACCCGATCGTCATCACGGGTTCTGCCAACTTCAGCGATGCCTCAACCCAAAAAAACGACGAAAATATGCTCGTCATTCGGGGCGATCGACGCGTTGCCGACATTTACCTGGGCGAATTCATCCGGTTGTTTAACCACTACTACGCCCGCTACGTCACCACTCTGCAAAGTGCAGCACCAGCCGAGGCGCGATCGGTATACCTCGAACCCGACGATTCCTGGCTCAAAGGCTACTACGAAGCAGGCTCACCTAAGCAAAAAGAACGGCTTTATTTTGCAAATTGAGGCAGGTTTGTAGAAAGGCAGAGGACAGAGGGCAGAGGACAGAGGGCAGAGGACAGAGGGCAGAGGGCAGAAGGCAGAGGAAGCAGAGGAAGCAGAGGAAGCAGAGGAAGCAGAGGAAGCAGAGGAAACAAGATCATACGGATTCAACGCTTGAAACTCAAAACTTCCCCCTGTCCCCTGTCCCCTTGCTCCCCACTCCTCACCCCTTACTCCTCCCCCGTCCTCCAAGTTTGCTACGCTGATAAACATCAACAGTAGACCAGGTGTTGGCGATGTCTTCTGTGCAAGAATCAGTGATTGCTTTACCAGACGCAGACGTGCTGCTGCCGCCCTGCGATTTATACAGCGACGAGCCACCGTTGGAAACTGACCTTCACTTTCAGCAAATTGTTCTCTTGCTCGAATGCCTCAACTGGCTGTGGCGCGATCGCACCGATTTTTACGCCAGCGCTAACAGCACGATCTACTTCAGCGAGAAACAGCTTCGCAGTCGAGACTTCCGAGGACCCGACTTCTTTGTTGTGTTAGGTGTAGAACGCAGACCGCGTAAAAGTTGGGTTGTCTGGGCAGAAGATGGTAAAACGCCCAATGTGATTGTTGAGGTGCTGTCAGAAAGCACCGCGACGGTCGATCGAGGCTTAAAGAAACAGCTTTATCAAGACGTGCTCAAAGTGTACGACTACTTCTGGTTTGATCCCGACAGTTTGGAGTTTGCAGGCTTCACTCTGGTAAATGGTCACTATCAACCGCTTCAACCCAATGCTCAGGGACAGCTTTGGAGCCAACAACTCCAGTTGTTTTTGGGACTTCACGACGGTAAACTGCGGTACTTCACACCCGAAGGTGAATTGGTTCCCTCTCCCACAGAAGCCGCTTTATCCTCCCAACAGCGCGCCGATCGCCTGTCAGCCAAACTGCGCGAACTCAATATCGATCCCGAAACCCTCTAAGCGTCAATGCGATCGCCTGCTACTGATTAGTTTTTGGCTTCTCACTCCTGACTCTTCACCCCTGACTCCTCACCCCTCACCTCTTCCCCCATGTCCGACCCCTACTCTCAACCCAACCGCGAATGGTGGGCACAACGCTGGATTGATGTACTGGAGTCCTTCGGTTGGGTGCGGCGGCTAGCCCGTGCGCGGACGTATGCACGCGAAGGCAATGTCCTCAATATTGACTTTAAGGGTTCAAAAGTGACGGCTAGAGTGCAGGGCACTGCACCAGACCCCTATAAAGTGTCGTTATCGCTCGATCCGTTTGGGGATGATCAATGGGGCTATGTCATTGAATCAATGGCACAGCAGGCAATCTTTTCTGCTAAGTTGCTGGCAGGAGAGATGCCACAAAATATTGAAGAAGTGTTTACGGCAAACGGGTTAAGTCTGTTTCCCTTTACTAAATTTGACATTCATAGCAAATGTTCCTGCCCCGATCCGGCAAATCCCTGCAAGCATATTGGGGCTGTCTATTACCTGTTGGGCGATCGCTTCAGTGACGATCCGTTCGTCCTCTTTCAGCTACGTGGTCGCACAAAAGAACAGATCATTGAAGCGCTACGCCAGATTCGGAGTGCTGGCAATGAAGAGAACAGCGGCGCTCAAGATGAAAGCCTCACAGCTCAAAGTGCGGCAAATCAGAGCCAAATTGTTCCACCGTTAGCTATCGATCGCTTCTGGGACTATACCGAACAGCTTGAGCCTTCGCTGGTTGTGATTGCCCCACCCCCCAGCAGCGAAACGGTATTGGATGTGCTTGGAGCCATACCACTCAAGGTCGAAGCCAATACAGAGGCTGCGATCGCCCAAGCAGACGCTCAGGCAACAACGACCTACCTTAAGTCCGTCTATCAAACGGTTAGCCAGCAAGCCCTTCTCACCGCCATGAACACCGAGAGCAACTAAAGGCACTCTTAACAACCACTGCTACAGCGGTTTGCAGTTAAATGAAAGTACACGCCTCGGACTGAAGACCATAGCCGTAGCCATTTTTACTTCTGCCTCCTGCCTCCTGCCTCCTGCCTTCTGCCTCCTGTAATACGTCTAGGTGCGAGTCAGCGTCGAGTCTGTCGGAATACAAAGCAAATTGTCGCCCTGAGTGCGAATCATCCCTTTTTGACGGAGTTTACCCATCAGGCGAGTCACCGTGACGCGGGTAGAGCCGATCGCACTACCAATCTGGGCGTGGGTCAATGGAAACGGCAAACAGTAGCCCTGTTCAGTGGGTTCACCGTACTCTTCAATCAGCAACGTGAGAAAACCAAGCAAGCGGTCGATCGTTCGTCGTTGCCCTAGTGTGCTGAGCCAGAGGAGCTTACGCTGGTGCTGGTAGCGAAACGCATCCAATACTTCTCGACGAAAATGGGGCCAGTTATCCAGGTCATGCCAATACATCCAGAGCACAGAGGTCTGGTCAACATGGGCATAACTTTGCAGCGTGAAGGGCGACTGGGCCACAATTTCAAAGGGTTGCCCTGCTCCAACAAAGCCCAAGAAGGCTTCTTCTGGGCTGATACGAGGTAGACGCGATGCACTGCCACTGCCAGTTGCGTTCACCTGAGCACTACCGACTAAACGCACAGCACCACGCTGAACTAGATAGACAAGTCCAGGTCTAGTGGGCAGCTTCTCGTCTTTAGCAAAAGTGCGAACACGGTAATGCTCTTGAGACCAATCAATAATCCGTTGCCAGGTGAGAAAAGGACGAGATGCCTCTGAATTAGATGTTACTGAGTACATAGGCTGGAGGCTGTAGGATTTGCTAAGGAGAGCGAGGAAAACATGAGGAGCACTCACTGCGGTTAGGGTCTGTCATGGATCACGACTACACATCTCTTACAGCAAGCATGTCAGCCCCTGACTTTGTGCGTTGAGGCGGGCGCGATCGTGCTAGTACCGCAAGGTGTTGAAGCTGAACTGATGACGAGCCCTGGAACGTCAGACTCTAATCCTTAAGCCGAGGTCGGAGCACTACCATAGGAAGGTATTATCCAGTCTACCTTCACATCTCTCCCATGATCTTTGCAAGTACATTAAATACATTAATTAAACTAATCACGCTGGCTTTTACGTTGCAGCCGTAGGCACGTTTCTACAACGAACCGAACTCGCTGCAAGACAACTTGATTGAATCCATTTAATGAAAGGCTTCATACCTGACATAGCAGTCAAAGGCAGACGGTGACGACTTTGAGGAACGAAGCTTCGATTAAAAACTGGCAAAACTTAAGCTGGCTTTCGCAATGCTATCACTGTTACGAATGAGACTGCATCATACGATCGGGGTGTGGAAAACGTCCGAAGCTGCTATCGCCGTAAAACAGGCTGCTTCTGACCGGAATGAGAGCGTAACAGAAAGTCTGATCGCGCACACAGTACCGATTAAGCGCGTTGGAAAGGCTACGACGTTGCTCTATGCCAGTGCGATCGCTCACCAACTTGCTGCGCCGCCTGATCAAGCGGCTACCATTGCGGCTCAACTGGTTGATACTCTAAAGCAAGATCTAGCCAATCATCCAGCACTATCAGAGCAGGGGATAGCTGTCCACGCAACCGCTGCGGGATTTATTCACTTTGAAGTTGGCGATCGTGCGATTGCCGCCTGGTTAGATCTACTGCTCACCAATGCCTTGCCGCAACCATCGCTACCGACTGCTCCAGTGAGTAAGATCGAGCGACAACTCATGCTGAAAACCCCTGCGCTGTTTGAGGTGCAGCATGCCCATGCCCGCTGCTGTTCCCTTTTGCGCCTTGCTCATGATGAGGCGTTCATTCACTTAGAACTGGCGGCATCCCCCAAAAATTGGTGGTTTGTCAACCCATCCCCCCTTCTCTGGCTTACATCGAGCCATCAGCTTTACTTTCAGCATTTCGTCGATCGCGCTTTACTGACCCAACTGTTTGATGCCTATGATCAGTTGTCTGCACCCTTTCAACGACAAACTCAAGCATCGGTGCTGCGATCGGCGCAGACAGTCGCCCACGCTTTTCAGGCGTTTCACCGCGCACATCCACTGTGGGAGAGAGTGCAAGAAGATTCTGCCATGACTTTGGCTCGATTAGGATTACTGATGATTACTCAGCGCGTTTTACACCTGCTTTTGCGGGATGGACTGAAGACCGACCCCATGGTTGAACTTTAGCTGCGACAGCGCCATGCCATCAACAATTTTCGATGTCAAGTCACTCTGCGATAGATTTTCCTGATCTACACAACGATAGACAAACGAGTTTCTGTCAGCTATAGTCTTAAGTGTGTGAGGAGCGAACCAGCAAGGGCACCGAGACGAAACACGGTCAGTCGTCGGTGCCCTTCCTGATTTTAAAGCGTATCGCTTGCCCACACCACTTCGACACTCGGCGCAACAGGATGCATTGAAACACTGTTTCATGATGTCCCAAACCATTTCCCCCCTTCCACCTTGGACGATTCGCTCCCATCACTTCAACTGGGGCGATCGCACCTACCTGATGGGTGTCCTCAATGTAACTCCCGATAGCTTCAGTGATGGTGGTTTGTTCAACAGTCTGGAGGCTGCGATCGCCCAGGCTCGTCATCTTGTCACGGCTGGCGCAGACATTTTAGATATTGGTGGACAGTCCACACGCCCAAAGGCTGTCGAGATCTCGCTTGACGAGGAACTTCACCGTGTCGTGCCCATCATCGAAGCAGTACGGCGAGAAATGGATATTCCCATCTCGATCGACACTACGCGGGCGGCTGTCGCCCAAGCGGCGATCGCGGCTGGAGCCGACATTGTGAACGATATTTCTGGTGCCACTTACGACGCTCACATGCTGTCAACCGTTGCAGCTCTGGATGCGCCCTTGATCCTAATGCACATTCGCGGCACACCGCAGACGATGCAGCAACTCACAGATTATGACGACGTGGTTCGTGATATTGCCACCTTTTTGAAGGCACGCCTTGAAGCCGCTATCGCCTGTGGCATTGATCGATCGCGCCTTGCGATCGACCCTGGGATCGGGTTTGCCAAAACCTATGACCAAAATTTGACAATTTTGCGCCGTCTACGAGAACTGCAAACGCTCGGCTGCCCCATTTTAGTAGGAGCATCGCGCAAAAGCTTTATTGGGCACATTCTCAACCAACCCGACCCCAAAGAGCGCGTGTGGGGAACGGCAGCGGCTTGCTGTGCTGCGATCGTCGGTGGGGCAGACATCCTCCGAGTCCACGATGTTCGAGCACTGAAGGATGTTTGCCTGGTTGCCGACGCAGTATTCAGGCTTTAATGCCCACTAACCTCGTTACGAAGACTGAGAAAGCTGCTGCACTTCTTGCTGAACACTCATGCCAATTTTTAAGGCTTCGTTGAGCAGGTCAACATACTCACTCGCCTGATTATTTACCTCCAAGGCTCTCAGGCTCATCAAGTTTGTCTCAATAGTTGTCAGAAGATCCGCTCGTCGTGCCAGCAGGCTACGATTCTGTCGCAAAATTTTTTCAGTCATGAGACCGCAAACCAAACTATTGCGTGCAATCTCTAGGGCTTCGATCGCCTGCTGACGCTCCATCGTGTGTGCTGGCAAACGACCGATAGAATCGAGGCGATCAATCACATCAATGGCTCGTATCACCTCATTGTATTGATCCACATCATCAAGCAATCGTGCGAGTGGCAGCAACAATTGACTGCGACGGAGCATCGTAACATTCCAGCTAATAACAAGGACGACTGAAAGGCTTAATGTCACTTGCAAAAACCTTGAAATCGTTGGTAGATCACTAACTGCGTTGGCATGATTCCGAATGATAAGCAGACCTACTGGCAGCGTCAAAATCATCGTCAAGATGAGGACAAAGATTTGCATGAGACCAAAAGAAAACCAACGTTTAGAAGACTTAAACAGTCCCGGTCGAAAGCCGCCACCAATCATACTCCCGATGAAGAGATTATTGACTTCAAGCCCAGCCAGACGTTCTAACTCTTTGGCTGTAATTGCCAGTTCTTTTAATTCGGAGTTCATCTCAGTACTCAAAGTCTAGGATTTAGCAATTCAGGGTTTACGAAATGGCTGAACGTTTTCGATCTGTCCAACTGCTTTGACACGTTTTAGCTACAGCAGTTTGCAGCTAAATGAAGTACAGCCTATCAGCCTGAAAGCTAGATGAGAAGCTCTTTTCAATTCTGACTTCTGAATTCTGACTTCTGAATTCTGCTGTACCTTCTTAGCTTAAAAGATTGAGCAGAGCATTCCAAACACCGGAGAAAAAACTTCCTTCTCTAGCGCGAAACAGCTCAAACTGCCCCGGAGAGCCAAAGAAAGGGCGCAATGTCCATCCAAGTTGACTGCCTACAAAGCCATAGAGCACTAACCAAAACCGAAGAATGTTTCTACGAACTTTGACGCTTTGACTGGCACCATCCTCATCGATCGGCTTCATCACTTGATACAGAAAAGACACACCCAATACACCAGTGAGTGCAAAAATCGCCACATTTAATAATAAGAAGAACGAGTAATCGTTCACGGTAATTAAGAAAAAGAGTGTGACTGGAGCAAAGCCACACAAGAGAATAGCGATGACTGAAACAGCGGTTAGTAAATAGGTGAAGTGTTGTCCGATCGTTTGTTTTGAGCCAAATAATGCATTAAAAATGTAGAGCGTCGGCAAACAAATTAACAGCGTGAGCAAATATAACGCAGGTAGTTTAATGGCTGAAGAGGCTACCTGAGGAGCGCTATGAAAAGCACCAATAATGGCACCATACAGCGCAAAGAAACAAGAACTAGAAATCAACAGCGCCGTTATTTTACTTTTTAGCCCAATGCCATCGTAAATTTCGGCTAAAAAATCTTTGCGATCGCGCAAGAGCGCAATCACGGTCGAAAAATAGTTCATCAGTGAATCTCCTGCGTACAGTGGGGTGAACTAGAGGCGATCGAACCGGGGGCGCACGGTTACCTACAAGGGGCTTTGGAACATTTCGGATGCTTCATGAAAACCTTATGGTTTGAGGCGAGGGCAGAAGCAAAGAGAGCAGGGGAAGCAGGGGAAACCGCAGAGACGCGGAGACGCGGAGAGGCAGAACATTCTGAGTTTGGCGCTTCAACTTACCCCACCCCCTACCCCCCTCTACCCTTTACCCTTTACCCTATCCTTCCCCACACCCCACACCCCACAAATCCAGCAGAGAGAAAAGAACCAGCGTATGGTCGATAGCATTCACCGCAATTGCCTATGATGAAGAGTGAAGGCGTTAGTTTCGTGCTATGCAATTTATCGATCAGGCAGAGGTTCAGGTACAGGCAGGAAACGGAGGCGATGGGCTAGTTGCCTTTCGGCGCGAAAAATACGTACCAGCGGGCGGTCCTTCTGGCGGTAATGGAGGACGAGGCGGTTCGGTGATTCTGCGCGCAGTCGAAAATTTGCAAACGCTCTTAGATTTCCGCTACAACCACTTATTCAAGGCGGATGATGGGCAGCGCGGCGGACCGAATAATCGCACTGGCGCATCAGGGCACGATCGCATCATTGAGGTGCCCTGCGGGACGATGATTTACGATGCAGACACCGATGAATTGATCAGTGATCTGGTCAGCCCGAACCAAACGTTTTGTGTCGCAACGGGTGGTAAGGGTGGGTTGGGCAACCAGCATTTTCTCAGCAATCGCAACCGTGCGCCTGAGCGAGCCTTGCCCGGTTTGCCTGGAGAAACCCGTTTTTTGCGGCTAGAACTCAAACTGCTGGCAGAAGTGGGCATCATCGGATTGCCAAATGCAGGCAAATCGACATTGATTGCGGCACTGTCGTCTGCCAGACCCAAAATTGCCGACTATCCTTTTACGACGCTAGTGCCCAATTTAGGAGTTGTGCGTAAACCTACAGGCGATGGTACGGTCTTTGCCGACATCCCAGGCTTAATCGAAGGTGCTCATTTAGGGACAGGCTTAGGACACGACTTTTTGCGCCACGTCGAACGCACGCGCTTGCTCCTGCATCTCATTGATGCCACCAGCCCTGATCCGATCGCCGACTATCACACCATTCAACAAGAGCTACACGCGTATGGACGGGGCTTGCCCGATCGCCCCCAACTTCTGGCACTTAGCAAGCTCGATGCCTTGAGTCAAGAGGCTGAAACCGTGAATGCACTTGCGGCTCAACTGGAAGCACTCAGTCAGGTACCTGTGTTTAAAATCTCAGCCGTAGCGCGCACGGGATTAGAGCCATTGCTCAACCAGGTTTGGCAGTCACTTGAGGTTTTGCAGGCAGAGGCTTTAGAGGCAGGGGCTTTAGAGGCAGAGGCGTTGCTCAAGGGTACAACAGCAGAACCGAAGACACCGTTGCCACTAGACGCGATCGACTCTTGCCAGCCTTCACTGGATGCCGATTTAACCGCTCCCATCCCTTAGGACTGGAAATTAAATAAGCTCGACCTTTGGTAGGGTGGGTTCAGAGTCTCTGCTCATTCCTGGTCTCCTTGTTCTCGCTGTCCCTATCGATAAGGTGGTTTGACTCTGAAGCCACAGCAAACCCACGCCGTCTTGCTCAAACTCGCCCGTACCGCTAACTGTATGGGCAGCAAGCTTTGTTTACATTGGTATTAATCGCGAGTTGTGCCTCTTTGTAAACTGCGAGGTCATGGGTCAGATGGCACTACCCACGCGCGATCGCCATGCTTATATCACCGCTCAAAGGAAAATACCCCAAACGGGTACCATCCATTTTTGGGCAGGTCGCTTAGGCTGTCTTCGTAGCCAAACTAGAGTTTCGTTCTAGAGGAAAATTATGTCATCACCACAACACGGCTTTAGCGTTCGCAACGGAGACAACACGCCTCAGGGCGCTTTTGCAGAGACAGGCAAATTCGGCAGGATGTTTCCAGAGCTGCCTGCTTTTACACCCCCGATCGATAGCCTGGTGGCACTGGGCAACGCCATGACCGACAGTCGCACCGATCCCTCTGAGCCACAGAGAGACCATCCCGATGGCGACAATCGCAATGTGCCAGCGGGCTTTACCTATCTAGGGCAGTTTGTTGATCATGACCTGACCTTTGATCCCACATCGCTCAAAGAGAAGCGAGTCGACCCTCAAGCCGTCGTCAACTTCCGTACGCCTGCCCTCGATCTGGATAGCGTGTATGGCGCTGGTCCTGATGATCAACCGTATCTGTATCAGCTCAAGGACAAAGAGAAGTTCCTCATTGGCAAGAATAGCGAGAGTACCGATGGTAGCGGCAACACGCTTGTCGTCAACGGTGACCACGATCTGCCTCGTGCCCCCAGCACGATCGCTTTGTTGGGTGATCCGCGCAACGACGAGAACTTGCTGGTGGCGCAGACTCATCTGGCGATCCTCAAGTTCCACAACAAAATTGTGGATGGACTCAGAGACGGCTCGATTCCACGGAAAGCTGAGATCAGCAGGACTGTCTTTGAAGAAGCCAGACAGCTAGTAGTGTGGCACTATCAGTGGATTGTGGTGTTTGACTTCCTCGATCGCATTCTTGACTCCAATCAGGTCAACAAAGTGCTGAATGAGGGACGCAAGTTTTACAAGTTCGACAAGTTTCCGTTCATTCCGGTGGAGTTCTCGGTGGCAGCGTACCGCCTGGGTCATAGCATGATCCGCAGTTCCTACGACTACAACCGCGTCTTTACCTTTAAGGACATTGCTTCCGATAGCATCACCCCAGCATCACTGGGTCTGCTGTTTAACTTTACGGGCAAATCCAGACGCATGCCACCCCAAGGTCCAGGGCTAGATACGCTCTTGCCCACCAACTGGATTGTGGATTGGAGACGCTTCTTTGAAATTGACCCAGCCGTGCCAGTGAACCACTCCCGTAAACTGGATCCCTTCCTTGTCAACCCGCTGAAGGATATCCCCAATCTCCCGAATGTACCCAACCTTCAGCCGCCCACGTCGCTGGCAGTGCGAAACCTGCTGCGGGGACGCAGTATGGGTCTACCCTCTGGTCAGAGTGTGGCACGCTTTATGAACCTCAAGCCCCTGAGTTCAAGCGAGCTTGCGTCGGGTGCCGATGGCGAAGTGGCAAGACGCTTTGGCTTTGATAAGGAAACACCGCTCTGGTACTACATCCTGAAAGAAGCACATGTGCAGCAAAAGGGCTTGCGTCTGGGTGAGGTGGGTAGCCGCATTGTGGCAGAGGTCTTCCTGGGTCTCTTTGAGGGCGATAGCGATTCTTTCTTTGTGCGGAATCGTCAGTGGAAGCCCACGCTACCTGCTAAAGTGCCCGGTACGTTTACGATGGCTGACTTGATCCGGTTTACGGGCGAAATCAGCGCGATCGACGGTCTGGAAGCCCCGGTTCCGCCTCCCGCCGCTTAAGGGTACGATCGCCCCTGCGATGATGTGATCCAATAACCATGAAGCGGGCTAGAGTCACCTCTAGTCCGCTTCGCGTGCATAAATTTATGCCATCATGCAGGCAAACCACTGGAGGATCACTCCATTGAACAGCGATGTCGAGCCTGCAAAGGATGCAGCCGTTTTAGGCGATCGCCGCTGGTGCCTCTGTCATCGGCGTTGGTTCCGCCATCAATCAACTCAACAGCGAAATCGCCGCGATCGCCGCTGTCCGTAATTTGGTCGAGGCATTAGCTACAGTGAACCGGAAATCGCTTTACGTGTAGAGCGATCGGTTTATGGATATCGAACTTTTCTGTCTATTTATTATTAAATTAGGTAGATAGGCAGAAGGTTTCTGTTTAGTAATGGATACTTTTAAGTTTGCTTCGCTAAGAAATCAATTCAATGAGTAACGAGGAAGCACTCATTACACAAGTCAAAGCGTCATTCCTTGATCAACCATTTCGGCTAGAGTCTTTTGAATGTGAGCCTTGGGAGATTCCCTTCACTGAAGTGCTTGGTGCAAGAGGAAAAGTTATCACTTTTCAATCCCAATTTGCTTCAAACTATCCTCTGGATATTCATTTGGCAGAGGAGATTAATCTCCTCACCAAGCTTAATTTAAGCGAGTGCTACTACGGTGCAGGAGCATGTTCGGTTTTTCCGTTCATTTGTGAGTATCCGAATGGGGCTGAACCCTTAACAGGAACTAATGTTCTCGCTGCTTTGAAGCCACAAAATTTTCGCAGTGAGCACATTAAAAACTTTGACGCAACAGCAATACCTTTCCCTGGCTATCATCCTGGGACAGACAATGATGAAATTCACACTGATTTCTCAAAGCAAAACATCTTTGAACATGAGGACAACAGAGACGAGTTTACGGGAACTCACGGTGCAATTAAGCGATCTGTTGTAGATGGCAAAATGTGGTACGTTCTTCTACACACTACGCCTGAGCAGTACAAGGAGTATTGGTTTAGCCAATACGTCATTCTGTTTGCTGTTGGACGTTCATTACAAGGAAATCGGCTCTTAGGTGTAGTGACTCATCAGGTATGTCACAATCTATGTGACTAAGCAGATCACTAATACTATGGCTACTGTTTTGGAGGTCAAAGAGTGCGATCGCCACTCTCGTAGGGTGCGCTACTGCAAACAAACGCACCTTTTAGCGCGCATCCTAAAAGCATCTCTCCTAGAGAATGTCCAATTACAATGCGATCACCACTTTTGTAAAATGACGCACGATCGCGCCTTTGCTTAGAATTGAGACATACGCTGTGGAAAGTAGCATGAGAACGTTTACCGCGATCGTTGAGCGAGATACTGATACAAACCTCTACGTAGGCTATGTTCCGGGGTTCCCCGGAGCGCATTCTCAGGGCGAAACTTTAGACGAGCTACACGCAAACTTGCAAGAAGTGATCGAAATGCTGCTCGAAGACGAGCAAGTGGCTTTCAGTACAGAGTTCGTAGGCACTCAGCAGATCGTGGTTAGCTGAAGAATGAGCAATATTCCTGTTTTGAAGCCTCAGGAAGTTGTTCGGATTCTGGAGAAGCTTGGCTTTTTAGAAGTACGACAGAAAGGTTCGCACAAACAGTTTCGGCATGAAGATGGTCGAGCTACTACGGTTCCTTTTCACAAAGGTCGTGATCTTTCTCCCAGGTTGTTGCGGCAGATCGTCAGCGACATTGAATTAACCGTTGAAGAATTGCTAGAAGCGCGATGAGGGGAGTCTATTTGGCAAGGAAGTGCGTAGGGTATACCATGAGAGCCTATAAACGGTGAGCTGCGATCGTCCAAGGTGGCTCCTATCAGCATTGAGGGCATGGATTCATGACAAAGCGACGTGTCGGGCTATTGTTTGGGGGCTGCTCTGGAGAACATGAGGTTTCGATCGCCTCAGCACGCGCGATCGCCCAGGCATTCAGCACCAGCCCCAACGACACGGTATACACCCTCTTACCGTTTTATATTCAAAAGAATGGTCAGTGGTGCGACGGCGCGATCGCTCAGCAAGTGTTGACATCAGGGCAACTGCTCTTAGACGCGCAGTCTGCGGCTCCATTAGCCCGTTGGCACTTACCCCCAACCGTTGCAGATGTGGACGTTTGGTTTCCCATCCTGCACGGTCCTAATGGTGAAGATGGTACCGTTCAGGGTCTCCTGCAATTGATGCAAGTGCCCTTTGTCGGTTCCGGCATTTTGGGATCGGCGATCGGCATGGATAAGCTCGCCATGAAAATGGTCTTTGCCCAAGCTGGATTACCCCAGGTCAATTACCGAGCCGTCAGCCGTGCTCAAGTACAGTCGCCTTCAGGTATCGATGCTCAATTGTGTGATGCACTGGAAGCCGCACTCGCTTACCCCTGCTTTGTCAAACCTGCCAATCTTGGCTCCTCCGTTGGCATTTCTAAAGTGAGAACGCGTGGTCAGCTTGAAGCCGCTCTGGACAGTGCTGCCAGCTACGATCGTCGTCTGATCGTCGAAGCAGGTGTGGTTGCACGAGAGATCGAATGTGCTGTACTCGGTAACGATTCTCCCCAGGCTTCGGTCGTTGGCGAAATCACCTACCAAAGCGATTTTTATGACTACGAAACCAAATACACCGAAGGTAAAGCAGATTGGATTATTCCTGCCGACTTACCAGCGTCGATCGCCGCGCAAATACAAGCAATGGCAGTCCAGGCGTTTACCGCGATCGATGCCGCTGGTCTTGCACGGGTAGACTTCTTTTACGTCGAAGCAACCGGAGCCGTCTTCATCAACGAAATCAACACCATGCCAGGGTTTACCGCTACCAGCATGTATCCCCAACTGTGGGCAGCCAGCGGGATGACCTTTCCAGCTTTAGTCGATCGCCTGGTTCAGCTAGCCTTCGAGCGTCACACTTAATAGTTTCCAAATTTTCTATGGGATAACGCGTGCGATCGCACATTTTCCTAGGGGCTGTCATCAATTATGACTACACATGACTTGCAGTAAGGATTTCAGCCCCTAGCCTTGTGTGTTGGGACGGGCGCGATTATGCTGATACCGCAAGGCTTTGGAGGTGAATTAATGACGTGCCCTAACGTCTTCAACCACCACTGACCGGAGGAATGAGAACAACCTCATCCCCGTCATGCATCACCGCCTCTGGTGGTACAAACTGTAGATTGATGCCAAACCGCGTCAGGTCACGCCACTGTGCCAGTTGCGGATGTTCAGCAATCAGGCGATCGCGCACCGTTGCAACCGTTGCGCCATCATCAACATTCATTTGAAGTTCTGAAACGCCACAGGCTTCTTGATATGCCGCAAAGAGCTTGACCGTGATCGTAATGGTAGTCATGGGCATGAAACTAGAAACGAAAGCGGGCAGCGATGGTCATGCGGGTGAAGGTTACTCTAAACTCTATCTTTACAAGCTACAACTTTAGCTGCGCCGAAACGACTCCGGAGCTTTAGCTGAGTGATACTCAATGTTAATAACAGCCGTAACTCTTGTCAGGTGCTCAGAATGGCTGATTAATCACAGAAGGTATAGCCGTTCCCAATCAAGTGAAGTCCAGTCGCAAAGAGGCAGAAGGCAGAGGGCATGCTTTATCATCGTACCTCTTTAGATAGAGATGTATCCCTTAGATTATTTCACCTCTCACCCAAAGGGGCGACATCGAGTAAACGAATGAACTTTTTGTAAAGACAAGCACATGAGTTGGTAAAGCTTATTGGCTAATCTATTACTGGAGTTCAGCACTACGAGCCAACAGGCAGAAACATCGGTACTTGCCGAATAGCTCTTAAATTTTTTGAAAAATGAAAAGTGTCATGGGGCTTAATATTGCTTTGCTGCAAATGATTTTTCTGTGAAGCCATGCAGCGATGGACCTTCAGCCCTATCGCCTCACTTTATATTGTATTTGTCACAGGTTACTCCAAGACAAACATCTTCCTGATAGAAAAGCCTCAAACACAAAGCCATTCTACGTAAAGTGCATACCTTTTACGTTCTTAACAGTCTTTAAGCACGTATTGGGATTTGAGAATGGTTTGTTCTTTGTTATCAATGTTTTCGTAAAGTAACAATTTTTCTTGATCAGAAATATAGTTAAACGCCTCAAACACCTTCATTTCAATAAGCTAATAAGCAGGCTGACGGCTCTATCCATTAAATCTCAAAGACATGACTGGAAATTCTTTAGGCTCTATTCTTCTGAAAAAGCGCTTGATTACTCAGAGCCAGCTCGAACAAGCCCTGCGGAAACAGCGCCAACAAGCCAGAGTATACGGTTGGCAGCTACTGGGAGAAATTCTCGTGAACGATCGAGTCATTGACAGACGAGCGCTGGAGACCGCACTTGCAACCCAGGCACAGCTCAACGAAATTTACAGCTTGCAGGTTGACAGTGAGCCTAGTCAAATTGATATTCTCAACGTCTCGATCGACAACTTGTCGATGCATGAATTGCTCGATCAGCTTCATAGCGGTGTCGTCCTAACTCCGAACGTTGATCACGTCATGAAGTTGCAAAAAGATCCAGACTTTCTTAGAGCCTACGCCCTTGCCGATTATAGAGTTTGCGATAGCCAGGTCTTGATGTACGCATCCAAATTCTTAGGGACTCCATTCAAAGAGAAAGTTTCCGGCTCCGATCTTTTTCCAAGATTCTGTGCTTTTCACAAAGACAACGAAGACATCACAGTCTTTTTATTGGGCGGTGCTAAAGGCGTTGCAGCGCAAGCAATGCTCAATATTAATGAGCGGCTCAATCGAGAAATCGTGATTGGGGCTTACTCTCCGTCTTTTGGCTTTGAGAAGAATGAGCAAGAATGCCTGGAAATCGTTGAGATGATTAATCAGTCCAAAGCAACCGTTCTAGCCGTGGGAGTTGGTGCCCCAAAGCAAGAAAAGTGGATTTATAAGTACAAGCACAAGCTTCCTCACGTCAAAATCTTTATGGCAGTTGGAGCGACGCTTGATTTTGAAGCGGGAGTGCTCAAGCGTTCACCAAAGTGGATGAGTAATTTGGGTGTGGAATGGTTGTTCCGCATCTATTGTGATCCGCAGCGTCTCTGGAAGCGGTACCTTGTTGAGGATTTGCCCTTTTTCTGGCTGCTGCTACAGCAAAAGTTTGGCTTCTACACGTCACCTCGCTTTGAAACGCTCGATCGACGGCATGTGCCTGTGAATGTCAAGGTCACGGTGAATCGTCTGCTGAGAAAGCGTGCCACTACAAAAGTGTAATTAGACAGGACTTACGCATTTTGACCAAAACCTCGGAGGGTTCAGCGACTCCCTTGGTGACGATACTTGATGCTGGGTAAACCTCTAAGGTTCGCCTAAGCCCTCATGGCATTGCCATGTCTCTACCAAACCTCAGGTTTACAGATTATTTAATTCACCGATCCTTCGTAAAGAGCATACTTTCTAGTGCGTGCCAACCCATGTCTGCATAGGGTGATAGAATCACAGTCAAGCTAGGGGTGTCTGCTGAAGCAGGCTGAGATAGTCCCTTAGAACCTGAGCTTGGGTAATGCCAGCGGAGGGAAGCTGTTTATCTGAGGAATCGAATATGCGGACAGAATGGGTCGCCAAGCGTCTCGGACAAAGTAATGTGTCTCAGATGTACTACGCTCGTCAAGGCATTCTTACGGAAGAAATGCAGTATGTGGCGCAGCGGGAAAACCTGCCAGCAGCAATGATTCGAGATGAAGTCGCACGGGGACGCATGATTATCCCTGCGAATATAAATCATCCCAATCTAGAGCCAATGGCGATCGGCATTGCCTCAAAATGCAAGGTCAATGCGAACATTGGGGCTTCTCCTAATTCGTCTAACCTGCAAGAAGAGGTAGACAAGCTGCTGTTGGCGGTGAAGTATGGTGCCGATACGGTGATGGATTTATCGACGGGTGGCGGAGACCTCGATGAAATTCGCACGGCGATCATTCAAGCCTCATCCGTGCCGATCGGGACGGTGCCAATTTATCAGGCGCTAGAGAGTGTGCACGGTACGATCGAAAAGCTAACACCTGACGACTTCCTGCACATCATTGAAAAACATGCCCAACAGGGTGTGGATTATATGACGATCCATGCAGGCATCTTGATTGAGCACTTGCCCTTAGTGCGCGATCGCATCACGGGCATCGTGTCTCGTGGTGGTGGCATTATCGCTCGCTGGATGCTGCACCATCACAAGCAAAATCCTCTCTATACCCACTTCCAGGACATCATCGAAATTTTCAAGCGCTATGATGTTTCTTTCAGTTTGGGTGATTCGCTCCGTCCGGGATGTACGCACGATGCGTCTGATGCGGCGCAGTTGGCAGAGCTAAAAACATTAGGACAGCTTACTCGCAAAGCCTGGGAACACGATGTGCAGGTGATGGTTGAAGGTCCCGGTCATGTGCCGATGGATCAAATCGAGTTTAATGTGCGCAAACAGATGGAGGAATGCTCAGAAGCACCCTTCTATGTACTGGGTCCGCTTGTAACCGATATTGCGCCTGGATATGACCACATTACATCGGCGATCGGTGCAGCGATGGCAGGCTGGTACGGGACAGCAATGCTGTGCTACGTCACGCCAAAAGAGCATTTGGGGTTGCCCAATGCTGAGGATGTTCGCAATGGGTTGATTGCGTACAAGATTGCGGCTCATGCGGCAGATATTGCAAGACATCGACCTGGTGCCCGCGATCGAGACGACGAGCTTTCCCAGGCACGCTATAACTTTGACTGGAACCGTCAGTTTGAGCTATCGCTTGATCCAGAACGTGCAAAGGAGTATCACGATGAAACTCTGCCAGCGGATATCTACAAAACGGCTGAGTTCTGCTCAATGTGTGGACCAAAGTTTTGCCCGATGCAAACAAAGGTCGATGCTGATGCCCTCACCGAACTAGAAAAGTTCTTGGCAAAAGAGTCTGTTGCTTCGGTATAGCATTCAGGTATAGCCACGAAGCTGCTTTAAAGCCCTGTATTGGTTCTTGCAGTCCTAAGATCAAGAGCAGAGGTTCATGCGTGAATCCCTGCTCTTGTTTTTTCGTAGAAGACATGCAGCGATGCTTGATGAACGGCACTGCCTGCGTTCTTAGTCTGCTGATACCGCATTGACATCAACCGTTTTTGCCTCTGCTTTGAATCCTGAACCTGCCGCGTCGGTTGGTTGAGCTGGGTCTTCACCTTTATTGCCTTTTAACCGCTCTAGTGCCCAGGTGGATAGCTCAGCAACCAGAAGAGTCGCAATCAAGCCATCATCAATCCAGCCGACGATAGGAATAAAATCTGGTGAAATGTCAAAAGGGCTGATGAGGTAAAGCAGTGAACCAGCAATAATCCACCAGCGGTACTTGGGGTTGCGAATGACGTTACGATACCAGTCTGTGATCGAGTTTTTCATTAACGTGTCTCCTCTAGTTACATCTAAATCTTGGCAGATTGCCTTTAAAGGTTCCGGTGTGGATAACCTCCCAGCATTTGGGAGAGCATGAGTACGGTGCTTTGGAGACGGGTGGGCGATCGGTAAAAGATATGTCTTTGGGAGGGTGCTTTCTCAAAAGCAAGGGCTGATTGAGGTGTGAGGATGAGGCGATCGCCCTCTGCCAACGTCAAGCATGGCTCCGAAAAGTGCAACATTTCGCATCATTTTGACTGAAGTTTCCTCCGTCTGCTTGAATGAGGTTCTAAATCTCTAAAATTGAGTAGCCCACATTAGCAGACAGGCTTGGGCGGAAATAGATGAGATCGGGAACGTAAGGAGGGTAAAACACACTGTGAATGTTGCGGAAATTTTTCAAAAGGGCGGAGTCACCATTTTGCCGCTGCTTTTTCTCTCCATTTTGGCGCTCAGTGTCATTATTGAACGAATCTGGTTTTGGACGAATGTGCTACTCAAAGAGCGTGAAATTGTCAATCGGGTAATGGATGCTGCCCGAAGAGACTGGGCAACCGCAAAAGAAATTGCTCGACAGGCGCATGAACAACCGATCGGACGGTTTCTTTACAGTCCCTTGCAGCTTGAAAATGCTGACCCTGAAATGTTCCGGCTCTCGCTAGAAGCGACGGCAGACGAAGAGCTAGCATCCATGCGTCGAGGGGATAAGGTTTTGGAAGCTGTCATTGCCCTGGCTCCTTTATTGGGACTGTTGGGCACTGTGATTGGGTTGATTATTTCGTTGAAGTCCATTCGCATTGGTGATTTGGGAACAGCTTCAACGGCAGGAGTGACAACAGGCATCGGTGAGGCACTGATTAGCACAGCGGGAGGGCTGGTGGTTGCCATTTTGAGTTTGGCGTTTTATCGCCTGTTTCAAGCGCTCTTATTCAACCAGGTTAGGGTGTTTCGCAAAGCAGGCAACGATCTAGAGTTACTGTATCGACAGCACTGGGTACAAAAAACTGACAAAGAGCCGTAAAACGGCATCAGTATCGACGCGGCACTCTATGTCTTATTACTTTTCAGAATTTTGCACCATGCACGAAGGACTGGCGTAATGAAAATCAACCTTGATGTGCCGACAGAGGAAGTTCAGATTCAAATCATTCCGCTGATTGATGTCATCTTTTGCATTCTCACGTTCTTTATTCTGGCAGCACTCCAGTTAACTCGTCAGCAGGGTATTGAGATCGATTTGCCCAAAGCCAGCACAGGTACAACTCAGATGCGGCAAATGCTAGTAGTTACGGTGAGCGCCACCGGGCAAACGTTCATCAATAAACAGTTTATCGATCGCGCTCAGCTTTACCAGCAGCTACAGGATTACCACCAAAAAAATCCGGATGGCTTACTGGTTCTCAATGCTTCGCAGACAGCGTTTTACAACGATGTGGTGCAGATTTTAGATGTGATGCGGCAAGTGGGGGGCGATCGGGTAGCTTTGGCAACTCAACCAGCCGAAACCAATCAAACGCCGGGAATTGCTCCGAATCCTACGATCAGTCCGTCGATCGTGTCTCCTACGTCTGACCCCTTTAATATTTTCGGCACACCGAGCCCCAGTCAAACGCCCAATCCAGGACTTTTGCAATCCCCACCAGCATCAGGTCAACCGTCTAACGTCGTTCCATTCGGAACCCCTGCACCGAAAACCAGCCCTTAGGGTGCGTCATCAATTAGCTCTAAAACCCTGCGGTATCAGCACGATCGCGCCCACCCCAATACACCAGGCTAGGGGCTAGAACCCTTGTTGCAAGTAATGTGTAGTCATCATTGATGACAGCCCGTCGCTGAACGCAAGTTAAGTGGTAGTCGAGCGAACGACCATGCTGATACTTACATATCAGCTAACGTTAACCACTCGCTAACCCGGTTCTCAATCTGTGCCTTTTTGCTGAACGCCGAATCTTACTCTTGGCACAAGAGTTAAGGCGATGCCCTTAGTACCTTGGATTAATCGGTGAGGTGACCAGTCTTGCCGCTACAAAGATACTGAGAGGTAATGCGCAATGAGTAACGATGTTAGACGAACCCACGATCCCGATGCGAATCCTGATCCGATTACCGGACAACCAGGGGCACATCCTGTTGGTACTGGAGTCGGCGCGGCTGGTGCTGGCGCGGCTGGGGCAGCGGTTGGTGGCGCGGTTGGTGGACCCGTTGGTGCCGTAGTGGGTGCCGTAGTGGGTGCAGTTGGCGGTGGCTTAGCGGGCAAGAGTGCGGCTGAGCGCGTGAATCCCACGTTTGAAGATAACTACTGGCGCGAGAATTATGCTTCCCGTCCTTATGTCGAGCCAGATTACGACTACAAGGATTACGAACCCGCTTATCGCACCGGGTATGAAGGCTACTCGTCCCATTACGATCGGGGCGTAACTTATGATCAGGCTGAACCAAGTTTGCGTCAGAGCTACGAAGAGCGGCATGGTGGCGGCAGACTTGCCTGGGAAAAGGCGAAGCATGCAACGCGGGATGCTTGGGATCGCGTTGAGCGAGCAATCCCTGGTGATGCTGACCGTGATGGCAAGTAACCGATGAGGGAACTGTTGTAACCCTTTAGAATCTTTTTGAAGATGACCAAGCCGAGCAGGCTTGGTCATTTTTAATGTCTGCCTGACGTGATCGCAGTAGTGACTGCGTTGTTAGACACTTCGTAAACTGCCTACATCACACATCCAAATGCCAAGCTCGCTCGTATTCTCAGTGAGCGAAATGAGGAGTGGTTTGTGGTGACGACGTGCTTCATGGCGGATGCAATCATCAGGCAATTGTCATACTATGAGCAGCGCACGAATGGACTAAATTTTATAATTTCTTTATCCTGTGCTTTGTTGATGCATTACTCTTTCGAGTCTGGTGGAGAACCAACTGATGGCGATTTCTCAAGTCAAGCGTCAAACTCTTAAGGGCTTTCACTGGCAAACACTTCGTCTTCGCATGGCAACGCTGGTGCTTCTGGGAATGTTTGTGTTTGCGGTAGGCATTTGTGCAGCCTGGTTTGTTCAGGCAAGAAGCATTAACCATCTTTTTGCTCACCTTAACTGGTTGCAAGAATCTCCCCCTCTGTGGCTGGCTGTGCCGATGGTGGCAGTGCAGTATCTTCTAGCCCCTACGGTGATCCTCTTGCTCATGGCGCTGATCGTGATGAAAGTGTCTCCAGAGCCGCGCCGCTGGTCACGAACGATCGTGGTAGGTATTTTACTGGCGCTAACGATTCGCTACATCGCGTGGCGATCGCTGGCAACGTTGAACCTGGCAGATCCATTAAATGGGGTGTTTAGCCTGGGGCTGTTTGGGCTAGAAATGCTGATGCTCGCTAGCGGTGTGATTCAGCTTTTTTTGATGCTGCGGGTGAAGGATCGTCGTCGAGAAGCCGATCGCAAGTCAGTTGCCGTTGTGGCAGGAGAGTTTGTGCCATCGGTCGCCATTTTTGTGCCCACGTACAATGAGCCTGCCTTCATTTTGCGGCGGACAATCATTGGCTGTCAGGCACTGGATTATCCTCACAAGCAGGTGTATTTGCTGGATGATACCCGCCGACCAGAGGTGCAAACGCTGGCAGCAGAGCTGGGCTGTGAATACATGACGCGTCCAGACAATCGCTATGCCAAAGCTGGAAACTTAAATCACGCGATCGCCGAAACTGCCGCCTCTGCTGCTACGAAAAGTGACCTGATCGTTGTTTTTGATGCTGATTTTGTGCCCACGCGCAACTTTCTGGCACGCACGGTTGGCTTTTTTCAAGATGAACAGGTGGCTCTGGTGCAAACGCCGCAGAGCTTTTATAATCCTGACCCGATCGCCCGCAATCTTGGCTTAGAAGACATCCTGACACCGGAAGAAGAAGTTTTCTATCGCCAGATTCAGCCCATTCGCGATGGAGCGGGGGGAGTCATTTGTTCGGGCACGTCTTTTGTGGTGCGGCGGAGTGCGCTGGAAGCGACAGGCGGGTTTGTCACCGATTCGCTCAGCGAAGATTACTTTACAGGCATTCGTCTGGCGGCACAGGGTTACACGTTGCTGTACCTGGATGAAAAGCTGAGTGCTGGTCTGGCTGCCGATAATATGTCTGCTCATGCCACGCAGCGATTACGATGGGCACGCGGTACGCTCCAGGCGTTTTTTATTGAAGCAAATCCGCTGACCATCCCTGGACTCAGCCCATTACAGCGTCTGGCGCATTTGGAAGGCTTGCTACACTGGTTTACCAGCATCTCTCGCGTGGGATATCTGATTGCCCCTTTAGCCTTTTCCTTTTTAGGGGTTATCCCCGTACGGGCAACGCTGGAAGAATTGCTGTATTTCTTCTTGCCTTACTACGTGGTGCAGTTGACGTTTTTCTCCTGGCTGAACCATCATTCGCGATCGGCGTTGCTCTCGGATATCTATTCGCTGGTGTTAACGTTTCCGCTGGCGTTCACTGTGATCCAGGTGATGCTCAATCCATTCTCAAAGGGCTTTAGCGTAACACCAAAGGGTACTGCAAGCGATCGCTACTCCTTTAACTGGAACCTGGCACTACCGCTAATCGTCTTGCTTGTCCTTACGGCAGTCAGCCTATGGCGCAATTTAGGGCTGTGCATGTTTACAGGCTGGTCGGCTGATTTAACGCCCGAACTCAAAGGACTGGGGCTTGGCTGGCTCTGGAGCAGCTATAACCTGATCATGATTGGCATTGCGCTCTTGATCTTGCTGGATGTGCCCAAACCTGATGCCAACGATTGGTTTAACCTGCGTCGCACAGTCCGCTTGTGTTTTGCTCCTCCGATCGCACCAACACGGGTGCCTCGACCCCAGCAGCACGACAGAAGGGATGCCAGCGTGAAACCCGCCACGGTCAGCTTAGAGAGAACAGGATCATGGTGGCAACAGCGAGAACGAAGCACTGCAAGCACGCTGTTTGCGCCCTCTCCTCAGGCGTTGCTGGGCATGTCACCCAAGAGAGACAGTCGATCCTTGTCACTCACCCTATGGGGCGTGACAACCATGATATCTGAAGGCGGATCTGAGGTGGCGCTGACGCAGGCAGGCTTTCCCACATTGGCTCCAGGAGAAACATTACCCGTCTCGTTGGAGTTTATGGAAGTGGATTTAAAGCTGCAAGGCGTGGCTCTTTGCAGTGGGGTGAAGGACGAATTTCCAACCGTGCGAGTGCTGTTTGAACGCCTAAATCTGCAACAGCAGCGCTGCCTGGTAGAGATGCTGTATTGCCGACCGGGACAATGGAAGCGGCGGAAAACGCCAGGAGAATTTCAGTCGTTGCTGCTGTTATTTAAGATCTTGCTGAAGCCCCGCGTGATTTTCGATCGCGGCATGGATGTACGCGCGATCGAGGTGGCTAAAGGCTAGTAGATCACCAAAGCAAAATTGCTGAGTCGTGAGCGGGACGCTCACACTTGCTGCAACTTGGCAATTTTGGATTGGCAACCTACTAGGGGCTGTCATCAATTACTACTACACATTGCTTGCAGCAAGGGTTCTAGCCCCTAGCCTGGTGTGTTGAGACGGGTGTGACACTGCTGATATTGCAAGGTTTCGGAGCTAATTGATGACGCGCCCTAGCGTGTCACCAATCGCACAAGGTTGACCGTATTTTCAGCAAGCTTTTTCCAGCCTCTAACGCCGCTATTTTGATCACGATAAACGATCGAACCGCTGATAAATCGGTGATCCCGCCTATCCTGATGGCGACAATATGGCAGTAGAATTGTTGCCGTTGTGTAAAATCAGGTCAAATCAAAAACTTCGTGCCACATACCTTTATCACTTTAAACGAGCCTGCTGAAACAGACTCGTCGCTTCACGTCAAAGACCTGCCATTCACGTTACAAGACCTGAAAGCGAGTATTCCTGCCTACTGTTTTGAGCCGTCTCTTGCACGGTCGTTTGCTTATTTGTTTTGGGATCTTGGCATCATTGCGGCGCTTTACGCGATCGCTCATACCATCAACGCCTGGTGGTTTTTTCCGCTTTTCTGGCTAATGCAAGGCACGATGTTTTGGGCGCTGTTCGTCGTCGGGCATGATTGCGGTCATGGCTCCTTTTCCCGACACAAGTGGTTAAATAGCCTGGTCGGGCACCTTTGCCACACGCCCATTCTGGTGCCCTATCACGGCTGGCGCATTAGCCATCGGACGCATCACAGCAACACAGGCAACCTGGACACCGACGAAAGCTGGTATCCCGTCTCACAGGCAAAGTATCAACAGATGCCCTGGTACGAGAAGCTCTTCCGCTTTTATGTGCCCTTGCTGGCGTACCCGGTGTACCTGTTCCGTCGCTCGTCCGATCGCCAAGGATCACACTTTCATCCTGACAGCCCGCTTTTTCGCCCGTCTGAAAAGAGGGCTGTGTTGACCAGTACAGCCCTCTGGCTGCTCATGGTCGGTTTCTTGGGTGGACTCACCTACGTCTATGGTTGGCTATTTTTGGTGCAATACTATCTCGCGCCTTACCTGGTCTTTGTAGTCTGGTTGGATCTGGTCACGTTTTTGCATCACACAGAGCAAGAGATTCCCTGGTATCGCGGGAAGGATTGGTTTTTCTTGAAGGGGGCGCTTTCGACCATCGATCGCGACTACGGCTTCTTCAACTCCATTCATCACAATATCGGAACGCATGTGGCGCACCACGTTTTCCTCTCGATGCCCCATTACCATCTCAAAGCCGCAACGAGTGCGATGAAGCCGATTTTGGGAACGTATTACCGCACGTCGGACGAGTCGATTTGGAAAAGCTTTGTGCGGTCCTACCGGACGTGTCGCTTTGTGCCAAATACTGGATCGCAGGTTTACTACCAATCATCAAAACGCAGTCGCACTAAGGTTGGGTGATTGGAATAAGAGATGAGCGATCGCGCGCTGTCTGATAGTTGTTGGTTTTTAGTTTTTAGTTGTTAGAAGGAGTCAGAAGGGGAGCAAGGGAAGCAGGGGGGCAGAGGGAGCATGATCTTGCATCCTCTAGCCTTCATCCCTCCTCCCTCCTCTTCTCTAACAACCAACAACTAATGACTTTACAACCTTTCGTGGAGCGCGATCGCTCATCCAGAATGCAGGCTTTCGGCTGAGCTAGACTTTTCACAATGCGAACAATCTTGCAGATGGGTAGAAATGCCGTCTTACCTGAATGAACCCCTTCCCCGCCAGAATTCATGTGCTCTTAGCTAGCCACGAACCTGTAGGAGTCGTGATCAGGCGTGGACCTTCTAAGCATGTATGCACAGTGCTGTGGGACAGACGCAACGATGCCTTTACGATCGCTCAATGGCTTAAAGGGCGAATCTATGAGCGTCGTAGCGACCTGTCGCCCGATGGCAAGTACATGATTTACTTCGCTATGAATGGGCAGTGGCACTCTGAAACGAAAGGTTCCTGGACTGCCATCGCCCGCGCCTCGTGGCTCAAGGCAATTACCTTGTTGGGCAAGGGAGATTGCTGGAATGGCGGCGGCTTGTTTACCAGTAACCGCACCTACTGGTTAAACGATGGGTATGGTCACAATTTGATGCAAGAGTCTAATGAGGTGAGTCGAGATACAACGTATCAGTCATCCGAAGACTATGGCAGCGAATGTCGAAGTGTGTACTATCTTCGCTTGCAACGAGACGGATGGACTTATTTGGGTCGGAATAAGCTGTCCATATGGAGCGATTTGGATGTATTCGAGAAACCATTGAAAGATGGCTGGCTTTTACGGAAGCTTGCCCATGCAGAAGTCGGGGCACCACCCGGCAAAGGCTGCTATTGGGATGAGCACGAGCTTGAGCATCACACGACTGGAATCACTTTGAACTATCCGCAGTGGGAATGGGCGGATTGGGATCGACATAGATTGGTTTGGGCAACCAATGGCTGTCTTTATACGGCTGACTTTGGCAAGCACGAGCTGAAAGAGGAGAGATTGCTTTATAACTTTAATGACTTACGCTTTGAACCCCTGTGTGCGCCGTATTAGGTTTGTTTACTTGTTTTGGTTTATCCGTTGCTGAACCAGAATTGACCCGATCGATCAGGTAGAAAGCTTCTGTATCCGTGTTGCTCACTCAGCACGACCAGCAGCGGCATAATGAAGGGCGATCGCCATTCAAATCAGGAGAGCCACGCGTGCAGATTATCAAACGCAACGCCGAACTGCGGGTAGACGATAGCCTGTTGCGGCTGTACATTGCCTCTCCTAAGCCAGAAGCCAAGGCAGCAGGACGCTATCCCGGCATTGTGTTCTACAGCGACATTTATCAACTGGGTGGTGCGATCATGCGGCTGGTCGATCGCCTTGCAGGATATGGATACGTCGTAGCAGCTCCCGAAATTTTTCATCGGCTTGAACCTGTTGGCACAGTGATTGAACCCAACGATCTGGGTCGGATGCGAGGCAATGATGCGGCACGACGCACGGCGATCGCCGAGTATGATGCCGATGCGCGTGCGGTGATTGACTTTCTTAAACAGGACGCAACCGTAAACCCAGACCAAATCGGCACAATGGGCTTTTGCATTGGGGGGCATCTCGCGTTTCGCACAGCCTTTCAGCCAGAAGTCAAAGCCGCCGCGTGTTGCTACCCAACAGGCATTCACAGCGGCAAACTTGGCAAAGGCACAGCCGATTCTTTGCAACGTGTAGATGAAATCACGGGTGATGTGCTGTTGGTCTTTGGAACCCTTGACTCACATGTGCCAGAGGACGGACGGCAGACGATCGCCACAGCGCTCAGCAAGACGACGATTAACCACACAACCCGGCTCTACGAAGCTGAGCATACCTTTATGCGTGATGATGGCTATCGCTATGATCCCGTCGCCGCAGATGCAGCCTGGGCAGAGGTAACGGCTTTTTTCGAGCAAAGCTTTGGCTAGGGCGTGGTTTAAAACCCTTGATCCTTCCCAAGCCTCCTTAAAAAGGAGGGAGCCAGACTGTTCAAAGTCCCCTTTTTGAAGGAGGTTTAAAGCCCTTAGTTGTACGGGCGCGGCATGCGGCAGATGTCTCTAGGGGAAGGCAAGGACTGTCTACCGCCTGCCATGCCCCTACGCAGAGAATAACACCTGATTAAATTCGCGTTCCTTAGTGCCCTTATGAAGTGTTGGTCTCTCGCTGTATCTGCTCGAGCGATCGAGACGACAACTTGTCCACTACGGAAAAAGCCAGAGAGACCGAAGTTCCTCTGGCTTCTTTATGACGTTTACTCATCGCAGCTAGCTTTGGAGCCAGTCAATGCTTGCAGCTAGTCAAAAAATGTACTGAATCCGTTAGTACGTTTCCACATGCCAACGACCAGCTTTCTTGAGCACGCGCTGATACTCTTTCCAGTCCTTGCCTTCTTTGGTTGCTTCAACGGAAAGCGCCGCATCAATGCCGTCTTCCATCCCTTTCAAACCGCAAATATAGACATGGGTTTTCTCGTCTTCAAGCAGCTTGTAAATCTCTTCAGCATGTTCTGCAACACGGTGCTGGATGTACATTCTGCCGCCTTCAGGATTTTTTTGTTCTCGACTGATGGCATAGGTCACACGGAAGTTGTCAGGGTATTTTTCCTTGATTTCTTCCAACTCATCTTTATACAACACGTTTGGCGTTGTTGCCACCCCAAACACGAGCCACGCTAACCCCTTGAACTTATAGTCAGGATTGGCTTCCCGTTCTTTATCTTTAAACATGCGCCACAGATAGGCGCGGAAGGGGGCAATGCCTGTACCCGTTGCCAGCATGATGATTTTGGCATCCGGGTCATCAGGCAAGAGCATTTCTTTGCCAGTGGGTCCGGTGATGTTAATTTCGTCACCGGGTTTCAGATGGCAAATAAAGGTAGAGCAAACGCCGTAAACGGTTTCTTTGGTTTCGGGGTGCTGGTATTCAAGCTGGCGCACGCAGAGTGACACTGTTTTGTCGTCTACATCGTCGCCATGTCGAGTGGATGCGATCGAGTAAAGCCGTAGCTTTTCGGGCTTGCCGTTCTTGTCTGTACCGGGAGGAATAATCCCAATACTTTGACCTTCCAGATACCGCAAATCTCCTTCAGAGATGTCGAACTTAACGTGCTGACAAATACCGATGCCACCTTCCTTCACGAGCGGTTCGTTTGAAACCACCCGTCCCACAAAGGGGGCATTAGGACGATAGATATTCACGGGAATATCTGCCTTTGCCTTTGCCTGAGTCATAGGCTTTTTCTCTGCTCCTGGTTGGTTACCCTTTCCAGTTTCTACTTGTACCGCAGGTTTTTTCTGTTCTGAGGTAACGTTCCCATTGATTTTAGAATCAGCCGTGCTTTGAGAATCAGCAGTCAAGGGCTGAATGCTGACAATTTTGCCGCCCAGTCGCGCAATTTGTTGCATGACTTCATTCATGCGGCTGTAGGGCACGTTGATGTACGTGCTACCGCTTTGACGAATAGGGTAGCTCGTGCGATCGATTTCGCTGTTCTGCCGCAACCCGACTACTTCATAGCGAAAGACGCGGTTACCAAAAGCCGTGTTTGCAGTACCACTGGCTGCGCTTGAGTTGTACATTTTGCTCGATATCTCCGAACCAGACCTAATGTGTTGTTATTGTGCCGTATCTTGGTCGCTAGCGGGTGTCTTCACCGTTGGTCGTCTCTTTAAGATCACGTTGGCACGCAACCAAGGCAGCTTACCTTCAGTTGCCGCAGCCTTTTCTACAAGCATGATTGGCGATCAACAGCGATGCACTCAAATCGTTCCCATGTTTAAGTCTACAGACTTAAGACCACAGAAGCGCAGTCGATGCTTTGGCTACGCCATTGGAACCTGCACATAGGCATCGTCTCTAACTCCTCTAAAACGATCGCGGCTCATGCTATCCTCCATTGGGAAAATCATTCTTGGGAAGCCTTGTGATGATGATCCCGTTTTTGGTAAGATAGCGTTATCAGTAGGATTAAATACTTACTCGATTCGCTTCAGAGTCTTCCACAAAGGGGAGCAATTTTTGCTTTCCTGGTGACTCTGCTTCCTGGTAATGTTGTGTAAGAACCTTCATCGTTCCGATCGCAGTTTTTGTTGCAGGTCTTCTGGTGCAACTGGCGCGATCGTGAAGGCACCGTTGTTGCAGCCTAATTCAAGACACAGTTAGTAGACATCTTTTCGCTTAGAGGAAACCTATGACCAGTAAGCCAGACCGCGTGGTTCTGATCGGCGTTGCCGGAGATTCCGGGTGCGGTAAATCCACCTTTCTGCGCCGACTCACCGATTTGTTTGGGGAAGATTTCGTAACGGTAATCTGCCTGGACGACTACCACAGTCTGGACCGGAAGCAGCGCAAAGAAACAGGCATCACCGCCCTTGATCCACGGGCAAACAACTTTGATTTGATGTACGAGCAGATCAAAGCCTTGAAACACGGTGAAGCCATCAATAAACCGATTTACAACCATGAAACGGGCTTGATTGATCCACCTGAAGGCATCGCACCGAATCACATTGTGGTGATTGAAGGGCTGCATCCTTTGTATGACGAGCGAGTGCGGGGTCTCTTGGACTTCAGCGTCTACCTCGACATCAGTGATGAAGTGAAAATCGCCTGGAAGATTCAGCGAGATATGTCTGAACGAGGACATACCTATGAAGATGTTCTGGCAGCCATCAACTCTCGTCGTCCTGACTTCAAAGCGTACATCGACCCGCAGAAAGAATTTGCGGATGTGGTCATTCAAGTCTTACCCACGCAACTGATTAAGGATGACAAAGAGCGGAAAGTTTTGCGGGTGCAAATGATTCAACGTGATGGGGTCGAAGGGTTTGAACCCGCCTATCTGTTTGACGAAGGCTCGACGATCGATTGGGTTCCTTGCGGTCGTAAGCTAACCTGCTCGTACCCCGGCATCAAAATGCACTATGGACCTGATGTGTACTACGGTCACAGCGTTTCGGTACTGGAAGTAGACGGTCAATTTGACAAGCTTGAAGAAGTCATCTACATCGAGCAACACCTTAGCAAAACCTCTGTCAAGTACGACGGTGAGCTAACCGAACTGCTCTTACACCACCGCGAATATCCTGGTTCTGCCAATGGCACGGGGCTATTTCAGGTCTTAACGGGTCTGAAAATGCGCGCAACCTACGAACGGCTAACCGCCAAAGAAGCCAAGATTGCCGCCAGGGTGTAGTGCTATATCGCGATCGCAAAAAGGGGCGCTTACACGTCCCTTTTTTGTTGTGCCAAGAGATGAAGAAAAACGAGAGATGAGGAAAAAGCACTGACTCTCTTACCGTTGTCTTGCCCAATCGCTGCTTTTCCAGAGGACGAAAAAGAGGCAACTAGACAGTAACGCGCCCAAATTCCATTTAATCGAATTTTTGAAGAGGGTTTGCTTCTGGGTGGCGCGGTTTGCTTCAATCTGAGACTGCACTTTGGCTCGAACGGCAGTCAGACGGGCTAACATCTCAGCCTTCATTGCTTGAGGGTCTTTGGTGGGATCGATCGGAATGCCTGCTTTCGCTGCCAGCGCTTGAAGATCACCCGTGCTGCTTTGGTTTAGTTGTTGTTCCAGCTTGTTGAACTGGGAGAGCTGCTGTTCTGCCTGTCGATTTATCTGCTGATCGTTCTGAAAATCAAGGCGAGCGGTGCCAAAGACTCCTAGCGGAATGACCAGCAAACAGACGATCGCCAGCACCAGGCACAGCCACGAGAGCACCTTGAGCAGAACTTTTTCCACTCGATTGCGATCGTAAAACTCGCCGAAGAAGACCAGTGCGAACCCCAGCAACGGCACAATGACGCGTTCAATCAGACTGCCGATCGCCTGTACCTCCCACGCGGGATTGAGAAACTTGGGTGGATACAGCACCTGCACCAGATCCATGAAGGCAAAACCGAGTAAGCCATAGCCCACCCAACGGAAGCGGTGGATCGATCGATTTTCAGTCGTTGATTCAGCCGATCGATTTTCAGTCGTTGATTCAGCCATAAAGCAAGGTCTCTTCTAACATGATGTTGGCACGTTGATTGCACACCCGATCCGGCGCATCGAACAATTGGAGGAGGCTGACGCAGAGGCATGGGGATACGGAGACACGGGGATTTCCAAGCCGTCTCTAACTCGCCGCGCTGCCCTTTCTCCGCGTCACTACGACTGGCTCCCACAACCTCTAGATGCACCCCCACCCTATCTTTGCTTTGGGCACACCCTGAACTGCCTTTTCTATCGGTCAGACAGGCTTTGCAGTTGAGTATGCTTTAAGTGGGTGGGGCATTCGTGGGTGGAAAGTTAGGTTGCCACCAACGGTACCAGGAGACCCAGACATCTTCCAGTGTTTTGTAGGCATTGTCCAGTGCAAACGAGTTCGTCTTTGCCGCCAGCGGGACAGACATGAGCGTCCACAAGCAACGGCGATCGAGCAGGGATTGTTTTCCAGTGAGCCAGGGCAAAATCCGGCTAGCCGTGAGATTGTGAGCGCGGAGATTTTGCACAAACTGCTGGGCAGTGACGGTGCTCTCTCCACGGGGAGTAATGCATGCACTTAAGTAAGCTCTTTCCTGGTAGGTCAACACGCCATAAAACCCGATTTGGGGCTGGTATTTTAACACCAGGCGTTTGTTATCTTGCCGGATGGGTGTATACGCAAAGAGAAAGCGACTCACATCGCCGTCTTCTAGCATGTAGCGCATTTGTACTGTAAGGGACTGCTGTTGCTGGCGATAGTCGTACTGTTGCCCCGCGATCGCCTCTGGCATTGGCTCAAGCGTTGTACTGGAAACAGCTTGCCACGACGCTAAGGGAACGCTCGCAGGCAGGCGAGAAGACAGTTGTGTGATAGCCGCTTTCGGTGTCACGATCGCCTTGACCAAAACCACGATCGCACCGCCAAAGGTCAGCACCAGCAGCACCATCCGGGTCGATTGCCAGAAAGAATTAGTCATGGTTGGGGAGCGTCTCACCTTCGGCAACCGATGGAGGCGTGCGAAGGAAGGCGAACCAACTAAAAAGCCCAAACAGTCCCACAGCGATCGCGGCAAAAATGAGGGAACCATCCCCGGTATGCCAGTATTCAAACGCACTCTTTTGGGAGAAGGCGACCAACACTGCCATCAACGCTACTCGCGCCGCGTTGACCACAAAACCAATGAACACAGCCAGCAGCACCGAAAATAGTTGCTGTATCACCGAGGGGAGGGCAATCATCAGCACAAATAGTACCGAGATGTTGAGCATTTGCAACATGCTGCTCACCCCCGAACAGGCTCCATAGACATCGACACGACCCGTTGGCAGCAGCAGCGAGAGACCATCCAGGCGCACATCAAACCCGGTATACCAGAGCATAAAAGCCGCCGCTTGAGCCGTGAGCTTGGGTAAATTGAGCAAATCCAGCCCTAGCTTGAGCAGCGGATTTAGCATAAGCAGCCCGAAGATGAGCAGTTCTTTCCAATACTGACGCAATCCGCGCAAGCCAGATGCTAGCAAGCCTAACCCCAGTACCATCACAAACGGAAAGCCTCTTAAAAAGAACCCGTAGGTGGGCAAAGCGGTACTGAGAGCCAGCAGACCCAGCAACAAGCCGCCCCCGATCGTCGTGCCCAGCGAACCTGTCTGAAGCACCAGTACGTGTCGCCGCTCCCAAAGCAATGAACCAACAGCGCACCATAGCAGCACATAGGTGGCAAACCCTCCCTGCGCCAGTTCGTCATCACCGCTACGGCCCAACAGTGTGAGATGTAGCGCTGTCATAGCAGTCGTGGTACCGAGCAGCCAAACAATTGGTTTCTGAAGACGAGCGAGTAAGTCCATCATGAGTCTGAGCTGAATAGCTTTTGGAGCCAGCAAGAGAGCGTTGCGATCGCCCCCCAATCTTTTTTACACCAAGGCACTTCCTCCTAAAGTCTCGGTTAACACGTAGCGTAACGCCAAGCCTTTATAGAAATTTCATATCCAGGCAATGTGTGGTCAGATCCCCGTGACTTCTAAGGGACATCGGTAAAGGAATCGAGTGAAAAGGAGCGCATCGACTGCGGTGTATCGATCGCTGGAGCGATCGCACGGTCTAAAAATTACAGTTCTATGACAAAAATAGTGGATATGAACAGTTTGTGATACAAAGACTGAACGTCTCTGGCGCTAGAAATTTGTTGTGGTGAGCATCACAGATTTAGCCCCGACGCTGCAACGTCACTAAAACATCGCTCAACTTTGAATGCCAACTATATAATGGCTAGCGTTGCAGCAGTGGTGCGCTAAAGATTTCCGTCTTCAGGATGAGCCAACTTCAGGATGAACGCCCAGGATGAACGCCATGAGTGAAGCTGATAGCCCAAACGACCAACCAGACCCCGCCTCGATCGAGCCATCAGAGCCGTTTCCTGCGGCTTATGTCGCCTCTGGTGAAGTGAGCAAACCAAACGGTGAGGAAGGCTGGCAAACCGTTGATTTTCCAGGGGCAATAAGTATTGATGCGCTACCACACGGTCAGGCATTGCCGTCCGCTCAAGCGGACACGTTCAGTGAAGCGATCGGGCTGGGAGTCATCCACTACGGCAGCGCTGACCTTGATCCTGCTACGCCGCACTTCACACTGGTTCCCTCTGCGGACACTACTGATGCTGCCACTCAGCTAGAGCAATTACAGCAAGAAAATGCAACGCTGCGCGATCGCCTCGCACAAGCCGAGCTAGACCTGGTACAGCACCAAATTGAATGGCAATTAGAAGCAGCCTGCTCTCAAACCGAATCAACAATCAATGAAGTGGCTGAAATGCCCCGCGATCGCCCACAGCAACTCCTACAGGAACTTGAGCGATCGCAGCACACTGCACAGCGACAGCAAATTTTGGTCGAAACGCTGACCGAACAGTTGGAAAGCAGTCAGGAACGCATTGCTCAGCTAGAGCGAGACTGCGCACTCACTCAACAGCGCCATAATGAACAGGTGCAGCAAGTCTTGCAAGCTGAGAGTACCTGCCGCGACCTCCGGTTGCGCCTCCATCGTCAGCAACAGCAGACGCTTCAGTTCAAAGCGGCACTCGAAAAATGCCTTGAGATGCCAACAATCGACAGTCAACAGGCGCTTCCCGATGCGTCTCTAGAGGGTAGCCTGACAGCGCCACATCCCCTCTCTGCGTTACTAAAGCCGAAAAATCAGCCTGTGAAGCCCTGGTCGCAGCCTTCCAACATGAATCAGGTTGACAATGACCAGCCAGTAATGCCAAAGCCGCTGTTCAGGCTGTTGGATCACGGTGGATTGGAGCAGAGCAATGCTGATTTATATCAAGAGGACGCTGCTTTGACGGCAGATTCACCTTTTGTTGGAGGAAATCAAGAGCGCACGATCGACGCTTCTACCGATTCATCTGCCTTGCTGGACTCCGACGATCCACAGTTTGTAGCTCATCTCATGCAGCTCATGTTCCCCGATACGGCTGAGGAACCATTGCCTCCAGATGCCGAAGCGTTAGAAGCCGATGTCTCGCAAGCGGAAGCCGTGTTTGATCTGAGTCCTTTTCTAGGAGTAGACCATCCACTGAGCACTGCGTCACTCGTTGAAGGTGCTAAGCAAGCAAACGCTTCGCCTGAGCCGTTGTTGAATGAGCAAGCAATCTTACTGCCCGAAGACGGTGCGATCGCGCCTGAGATTTTACAAGCTGCCCCGCCTAACCGTGGAGGTATCCCACCTCTCTCTACCGTCTTACACCCAGTGCCATCAACCGCGATTCCTTTGGCTGCGTCATCTGACTCAGTGCAACCGATGAATGCATGGACATGGCGCGATCGCCTCAATAACTCAAACAAAGCACCGCTAACACCATCGGTCGAATCAGCTAGCACGAACAAGATGGGTACTGACGAAACTGGTACTAACGAAACTGGTACTGACGAAACTACTGTTAGCGAGATTGACACTGCAAGTATGGCTCAACGCCCGTCCAAACTCCTGGCACTGAGTACGCTAAATCGACGGTCAGAGGTGACGCAAACCATCAGTGTCTCCAGCCAACCGAAGCTTGCGTCAGCATCCTTTGCCACAGCCACGCCGTCACCGATCGTGTATCCCCTGCGCTCATCGAAAAAGCTGACATCTTTAGCCGCTGTAGACTTACCCACCTTTCCCAAACGTTAGGTCATTGCTTCAGCACAACACTCAGCATCCCAGCGAGGTGCTTAAATCGGTGCGTGGGTCTGCTCTTCAACAGCTTCAGAGACTCCAGGTTGAGCTGATTGCGGTCGCCCAACTCCATCCGTAACGGCATAGCTTTGCGCCAACAACCACAGCCAGAAGCCTGGAAAGCGTGGTTCCAGCCAGGGTTGTACTTGTCGCAAGAGTGCTGGAAACCAACCGCTAACAAGGCTGCTCACAAAGGCGCTGATGGTGAAGTCCAGGTAGCTGCCCAGCCAGCGCCCAAGGTCTATGGCTCCTGCCATCTCCCAGATCCATACCAGTAGCTTCGGATTTTTCCAGGCGGCTGTGAGCGCCATGCGGTTGAAGGTGAGCCAATCCACGCGGTCTTTAATGAAGGCTTCGGCGATCGCGGGCGGTTGGTCTGCCAGAATGCCAAAAAACGTGTTCAGCATCGCATTCACCCGCTCAGGCGGCAGGTTACGACCAGTCGGCACCATCATGCCTTTAGAAAATAACCAGGTAACAGCAACATTGCTTTGATAGGCGCGAATCTGGTTCAGATGCTTGGCGCTGAGTAAATCATGCTTCAAAGCCGTGTCGAGCAGATGCGTCAGGCGAGGAAGATTACGCACCAGCGACCCAAACCCGGTAAAGATGAGCGGTGATTGCAAGGATGCTGCATCTCCCAAAGCGATCAGGCGATCGAACGCTACCTGGCGATCGCTCCTCCCCGTCGTAAAGTGCCCTGGAATATAGCCAAACGTTGGCTTTTTCCAGACCAGTTTTTCCAGATCGCAACGACGATACTCTGGCAGGATGGTAAAAAAGTCTTCGTACATTTCCAGTAGGGAACCTGGATTTTCAGGATGCACCTGATGATAGTGAAACAGGTAAAAGGTGAGCGCTTCGCCATCCGCCGGAAACAGTTCCCAAATGAGTTGCCGCCCGCGTGAGATGTCGCCGTGACTGTTCAGCACATCTCCATAGCGTGCATCCCAAACACCGGGTTCAAAGCCGCTTTCAATCACTGCTCCAACCGTTGGACACACGCTATCAAACGCACGTCCGCCATTGAGTTGCCATGCGATCGGCGATGCGGTACCCATTGCATCTACCAATAACCGTCCGCTCACCGATCGCAATACCCCCGTCGGCAGGTGCTTTGCTTCCACCGTCACCTGAGCGCTATCGACCTCAACGCGGCTAAATTCCGTTTCATCCCAAATTTCGCCACCGTAGCTACGGAGCTTCTCACCACAGACTCGCAGCAGCTTTTCGGCATCCAGCCCGACATTCAGCACCGTCGGCGTATGTAGCACGGGTGCTTTTGCCTGCGGTGGGTTGTTCGCATCAAAAAACTTGTGAAAGCCGTCAATATATTCTCTAGCAATTACACTTTCAAATTCAGAAGGCGTGAATAATCCTAAGTTAATAAGGCTCTGAAACTCGCTGCGCGAAATATTCCATTCCCGGTTCATTTTGCCAAACTGCAACCGCTCCAACAGCAGCACCCGGTAGCCCAACTTTGCCATCACCGCCGCGTGAATAACTCCCAATGCGCCACCGAGGTAGATCAGGTCGTAGGAGGGTGAGGAGTGAGGAGTGAGGAGTGAGGGGTAAGGGGTAAGGGGTAAAGGGTAAGGGGTAAAGGGTAAGCCACTTCTGCCTTCTGCCTTCTGCCCTCTGCCTCCTGCCTCCTCTCCCCTCTCTCCTCTCCCCTCTCCTCTTTCAAACACCACCTGTCGAGGCTCCTTTGGATTCTGTACCCCTTCACGCCAGCGCTGTTCCCACCAATACACGCGGGTAAGGTCATACTCCCCGTTCGGCATTTTCTGGAAGTACTTCACAGTTTGCGGATACGGCTCTGTCAGGGCATCGAAGATTGATTGGCGAGAGAGGTCGATCGTCGGGGGCTGAGGATAGTGATTGGGGAAGCGATCGCGCAGGGCAAGCGTCAGGTGCTTCAGCAGGCTCTTTTCGTGCGGTACAGGTTGCTCAGCCCAGCGAAACACTTTGAGATAAGTCGTCCGCTGCAACGACCAGACAAAAATTGCCAGGGCTGCCGCCTCCGCCTGGGACTCTAGCATCTGAGTTTCTGCTGGAGACGTGGTGGAGAAGATCAGACGAATGCCACTTTTGGCGACCGTTTTTACGCCTGTTTGGGGCTGAAACTCCTCCTGTAGCCAGGTTCTGACCGCATCTACGTCTGGAGTCGGGATTTCTAGATACAGAACTTCCTTCATTTAGGGGAGCCAAATTTTCATAAACAACTAAAAAAGGCGGGTTGAACCCAATAGAAAATGCGCTAAACTTCAGTCACGCTTTTGAGTTGAGCAAACGTTACAAGTCTCTCATAAATCTTCCAGGGCTACCTGCAATCATTCTCCTGTTAGCATCCGTCATGAACTATCCTATGCCAGCGCACACCACAGAAGCGGGTAGTCTCCGACAGAAATTTGTCGATGAGGAGAGGATTGCAGCCGCGATCGTTGGCGTTGTGGATGTAGCTCGCGCTAACGGTCAGTCGCTCGAAGACCTGATTGCAGAGGTTTTGATCGATGACACTCTGCTCGATTCACAGCAGCGGCAGTGGCTCAGCGAGGTGATTGTGGCTGCATGGAAAACGTTACCTTAAGACACAAGACCTTGAGAGACAAGCAAAAGAAGAGACAAGTAAAAGGGTAGGCATCCTACGAGCATGACACGCAGTGCATAATACAGCTCAGTCAAGGAGTATCACCCTTTGCTGACACTATTTCACGCATTTCAAACGCTTGCTAGATAGACTGGTAGCAGGATTCATTGTAGTTAAAATGTCTAGCTTCGCCTTAAACCCTAATGTACGAGCTTAGCCAGAAGATTCTTCGCGTCTGGAGAGAGCGTGTTAGTCCACGAATCCTGCCGCTGTTGACCACTGTTCGTTTTATTGGTCTGCTGATTGCCGGGTTTTCTCTGTGGGGCTTTTACGAAATCGCTGAGGAAGTTCTGGAGCAAGAAACCCAGTCGATCGACACCCGGATCTTGCTGACGATTCGACAATGGCACACACCGTTCCTCGATCGCCTCATGGTGGTCATCACCAACCTTGGCAACCCATCCGTCCTGCTCATTGCTAGTTTGCTCTTGGCAGCCTGTTTGCTTTGGCGTAAGCAACGAGCCGAAACCGTAACGCTTGCCTTAGCCGCTATTGGTGCGCTAGGTCTCAACATCGTGCTGAAGAACCTGTTTGCTCGCGCCCGCCCAGAACTTTGGCAGCGTACAGTGGACGTTAATTTTTACAGCTTTCCCAGCGGTCATGCCATGATGTCGTTGGTTGTGTTTGGCATGATTGGCTACCTTCTGGCTGTTTATGCGCCGCGCTGGCGGGTTGCGATCGCCACAGGTACCGTCTTACTGGTCTGTGCGATCGGCTTTAGTCGTCTTTACTTTGGCGTACACTGGCCTACCGATATTGTTGCTGGCTATGCGGCTGGCACTGTCTGGCTCGTTGCCTGTATTCTCAGCCTGGAAATCTGGAAACGACGCTACCGACCCATGCCTAAGACCGGGCAACGAGCCTTGTCCTCAGCGACTAGCCGTAAGTAGGAGAAGGCAAGAGAGTTGTTGGTTTTTAGTTTTTAGAAAGAATCAGGAACGGCTTATGCACTAACAACCAACAACTAACAACCAACAACTCTCCTATGCCCGCTGCTGTCTCGCTACATAACGTTTACAAGACCTTTGACAAAATTCCCGTTGTCAACAATCTTTCCTTTGAGCTTCAGCCAGGGGAGATGTTTGGCTTGTTGGGTCCCAATGGCGCAGGTAAATCCACCACGATTCGCATGTTGACGACGCTGACGACGCCTTCTGAGGGGCAGATTCAGGTGGCAGGTTTTGATGTGGTACGCCAGCGATCGCAGGTCAAGCAGCAGATTGGCGTTGTCCTTCAGCAGATCAGCGTGGATAGCGATCTATCTGTCTGGGAGAACATGGAGTTTCACGGGCGGCTGCACCACATTCCCAATCCCCAGCGCCAGCAAGACATCGATCGCTGGCTGGAATACGTAGAACTGAGCGATCGGCGCGACGATCTGGCTAAAACACTTTCTGGCGGCATGAAGCGTCGATTGCAAATTGCGCGTGCCCTTCTGCATCAACCCAATGTCTTGTTTTTAGATGAGCCAACCGTCGGGCTAGATCCCCAAACCCGTCGTCGCCTTTGGGAAATCATCCGCGACTTAAATAAGCAAGGTATGACCATTTTGCTCACCACTCACTACATGGATGAGGTCGAGTATCTGTGCGATCGCATTGGCATTATGGACGCAGGCAAGCTCATTGAACTCGGCACCCTGCAAGATTTTCGTCAAAAGCACGGCGAAGGACTGGTGATGAAGCAAACCGACGATCGCTGGGACTACACCTTCTTTCCAACTCTTGATAACGCAAACGCCTACCTCAACCAGCAATCGGACAAAACTGGCATGATGGTAAGACCATCGAACCTGGAAGATATTTTTGTCGAACTCACAGGACGCAACCTGGACTGAAAAGGCGAAAGAGTTGAAAAGTATAAAGGCTAAAGGATGACGGCTAAAAAAGGAATGACAGCCTTTACCTCAATCAGCTAGACAATCTAATTTAAAGCCTTCTGCCCTCTGCCTTCTGCCTCCTGCCTTCTGCCTCCTCTCTCCTCACTATCCTTTCCCCATGTCTCGCCTCGCCAGTAAAATCGAAGCCATTCTGTACTTGAAAGCGCAGCCGTTGACCGTGGCGGAAATTGCGGAATTTGCGGCGTGCGATCGGGAAGCCGCTGAGGAAGGCTTGATTGAACTCATGGGAGAATACGCCCATCGTGATAGTGCGCTGGAAGTGGCAGAAACCGCTAACGGCTATACATTACAGCTACGCGAAACGTTTCATCATCTGGTACAAACATTGGTGCCTGCGGATTTGGGACTGGGGGCACTGCGGACACTAGCGGCGATCGCCCTTAGAGGTCCGATTTCACAAACAGAGCTGGTTGAATTGCGCGGGTCTGGAGCCTACCAGCATGTACCAGAACTGGTGGAGCTTGGTTTTGTCCGCAAACGCCGACAATCAGATGGACGCTCCTACTGGCTACAGGTGACGAACAAATTTCATCAATACTTTCAAATGAACCAACTCCCGCAGGAATTTGAGCAACACATCAAAGCAAAGTCTTGAGTAGAAAGGGATGAGGGATGAAGAAGGGATGAGGGATGAAGGATGAAAACTGAAAAAGAAGGCAGGAGGCAGAGGGCAGAGAGCAGAAGGCAGGAGGAAGTACGGAGGAGGGAGAAGGGGTGAGTAGAAAGGGAGGGGGGATGAAGGGTGAGGGATGAAAGTTGCCCTTTGCCCCGTGTGTGGTACAGATGCAATCGCGGTGCGCTAAAGCCAACTCACGACCGTAATTCCTCTGAATCAGGAGTGCCAGGTTTGCCTCATGACTATGAAGTTACGGGTTGCAGTTATGGCGAGAAGTGTCAGAATGGGTGGAAACGGATATCAATCTACACATGGTTTTTAACCCTGACAGCGCGAATTTCCTTGGTGCCGACGTTGAAGAACACGAGTCGAATGAATTGCTGAAGTATCTTCAGCATCAGCCACCTGAAATCATCGCTCAGGTAGCAAAATTGGTTACACCCGATGTCAAGCAAATTATTTCGCACAACGTCCAGGGATTGCTGGGTATGTTGCCGTCGGAAGCCTTCAATGTCAAAATTACGACCGATCGTGACAACCTGGCTGGGTTGCTAGCCTCTGCCATGATGACAGGCTACTTTCTCCGCCAAATGGAGCAACGGATGGAAATGGAAGATTTGCTAGATGGTTCCTTCTCCATCCCACCAGACTGTTCCGATCGCCCATAGCGTCCTATTCTATTGTCTCTGCCACTACCACTCACTCATCCCAGTCGCCTGCAAACCCCTCACAGCGGCTACCACTGGGATGGTCGCGATCGCCGCTTCTTTGAAGGCTGGTACTACCGCGTCACCTTACCCGATTGTGGTCAGACGTTTGCCTTCATGTACTCGATCGAAGACCCGATCGGTGGTCAGCCCTACAGTGGTGGTGCCGCTCAAATCCTGGGTCCCCATGATGAATATCTGTGCCGCACGTTTCCAGATGTCACCACCTTCTGGGCATGGAAACACGCATTGGGGTTAGGACATTGGGGGAAGGTGAGAGAGGAGAGAGGGGAGAGGGGAGAGGAGGCAGCAGGCAGGCAGGAGGCAGAGGGCAGAGGGCAGAAGGCAGAAGGCAGAAGTGGCTCACCCCTTACCCCTTACCCTTTACCCCTTACCCCTTACCCCTTACCCCTCACCCCTTACTCCTCACTCCTCACTCCTAATTGCCTCCCGCCAGAGCACTTCACCCAGCACATCCAGGAAGGCTATCAGGCAACGGCAACCTGGCATCAGGGGATGCTGCATGAACCGTCGGGAGCTTCAGCACGGTGGGAATATCGCATTCAACCTGTGTATGGTTGGGGTCATGCCGATCGACTTCAACAATCGACAGCGGGATGGCTTTCATCGCTGCAAATTTTTGAACCGGGCTGGCAGATTTTGATGGCGCACGGGCTGGCGACGGGCTGGATTGAGTGGAATGGCGATCGCTACACCTTTGACAATGCGCCAGCCTATAGCGAAAAAAATTGGGGGGGCGCGTTTCCGCAAAAGTGGTTCTGGCTGAACTGTAATAGTTTTGAAGGGGAGCCAGATTTGTCGCTGACAGCAGGCGGTGGTCGTCGGGGCGTGCTGTGGTGGATGGAGTCGGTGGCGATGATTGGGGTACATTATCGCGGTACGTTCTACGAGTTTGCGCCCTGGAATGCTCAGGTGCATTGGGAGATTCACCCCTGGGGCAATTGGCGCATGTGGGCAGAAACCAGCCAGCTTACGGTTGAGTTAACGGGCACGACCGATCGTCCGGGCACCCCGTTACGCGCTCCCACAGCAAACGGTTTGGTCTTTGCCTGCCGGGATACTATGCTGGGGAACATCACGCTACGATTGCACGATCGCCGGCATCACACCCTTCTACTAGAGGCATACAGCGATCGTGGTGGGCTAGAAACAGGTGGCGCACCCTGGGATGATGTTTGGCAAAGTGTTTGAGGCTAAAGGTATCTACTTCCCACTTTTGCCTCGCTCTAGCCTTTAGTGACAGCGAGACGTTAGCATGGTCACGACCTTTGGAAGCGATCGCCCATGAACTTATCGGCTGGCACCGCGCTACAACAAGGCAAGTACGTCATCAATAGCTCTTTAGCTCAAAGCGCTTTGGGACTTACCTTTAGGGCGACTCAAGCTCGGTCGCACCAGCCAGTTGTGCTGCAAACACTCCAGGTTCAGCCGCAGGCGGATAGTGCCCATCTCAAACGTCGCTTTATCGAGGAGGCGCAGCGATTGGCGCAATGCCAGCACCCCGGTCTGGTGCGCGTGATGGATATCTTCGAGGAAGGTGGGCTACCGTTTGCTGTGATGGATGATGTGGCAGGGCAACCGCTGACAGAACGGGTGCGATCGCGGGGCGCACTACCAGAAACAGAGGCAGTGCAATACATGCGTCAGGTTGGTTCGGCGCTCAGTGTGCTGCATCGTCAAGGTTTGCTACATCGGGATATTGCGCCAGAACACTTAATTCGTCCCAAAGGTGCGCCCTTTGTGGTACTGGTTGGTCTTAATCTGACGCATGGTGCCGTGCTGGGTGTACCAGACAGTGCAGAAGAGGCTTCTCCCTATGCAGCGCCTGAGCAGCATCAGCGACAGGTCAATCTGACCCCAGCAACAGATTTGTATGGGCTTGCTGCAACGCTGTACTTTTTAGTCACGGGGCAGGAGCCGATCGCTTCTCCACGCCTCACTCAAACATCCTTACGCTCACCACGCCAACTGCAACCGCAGCTCAGCACTGAAATTGAACAAGCCATTTTGAGCGGTATGGCACTCAACGCACAGGAACGCCCACAGACGGTAGCTGGCTGGTTAGCGCTGTTGCCAAACGGTCATTCGGTACCTGGGGAGCAGGGAAGCCCTCACGCAACCGAACACCCTCGATCGGCGATCAAGCTGCCCAATCCCACTGCGTTACCCAATGGCGCTAGCCCTCCCACGGCTCCTCCTGCGCCTGCTAACCCAACGATACCTGTTGCACTGACCACGCACACAACTGCACCGCCAACCCGTCCGCCAATGGTTCTACCTGTGGCAACAGCTAAAAGTCGCTTGCCCAAGGCGCTGTTGCTCACAGCAGCCATCGCGATCGCGGGCGGCGCAGGCTTGGGGCTGGCACTACGTTTGAGTGCGGCTCATGGCATTGGTCCGACGTTCTTTCAAACCCAGCAAGATTTTCCACCTGTAAAGAACTGGCCGCTCCAAGCCTCCCCTGCGGCTCTCTCTACGGCACCGCCCCCACCTGAACCACTGCCCTTGCGAAGTTTTGCACCTGAACCGCTGCCCAGAGTTAAGTTTTCGCCCAGTGCATCACCAACGCCTCTAACGCCGGAACCATCACCTAGCGCGACGATAGAACCCAGCCCAGAACCGACTCCCAGCTCAACCATCCCCAGTGCTCAGCCTTCGCCGCCACTTAATCTGGCTCCGTCACCAGCACTGTCTCCACGACCAATTCCTTCTGTGCAGGCTCCTGCTGATACTCAAGGGTTACAGCGGTTATGGCCCTGAAGCCTCTAAGTTCGGTCAAACGGTGAGCTAAGAAGAATGCCCTGAGGATGCGCTGCCTTACCAGTGCTGCCACTTCCCCGGCTAACCTCCATCTCCACTAAGATAGACACAGCGCTGTCGTTGGCCAGGACGTGAGATAAACCATGTTTGAAACGCTGCAAACTCAGCTTTACGAGTTAGAACACTTTGCAAATGCACTGGTGAGCAGTCAACTGGCGCATCTAACACCAGCCAGTGTGGGCATTATTTTTGTGGCAGGGCTGCTGACGAGCCTTACGCCCTGTATGCTGTCAATGCTGCCCATTACGATCGGCTATATTGGCGGCTACGAAACGCAAACGCGGCTACAGGCGGCAGCGCAGTCTACCTGGTTTGCGCTGGGATTGGCGACGACGCTGGCGGGGTTGGGCATTGTCGCAGCCGTTGTGGGCAAGATTTATGGTCAGATTGGGCTGGGGTTGCCGATCGTCGTGAGCGCGATCGCCATTCTCATGGGGCTAAACCTGCTGGAAGCCTTGCCGTTGAGACTACCTTCATTGGGAGGGATGGAGTGGATTTCTAAAGACCTGCCGATCGGAGTGCGTGCCTACCTAATTGGGCTGACGTTTGGACTGGTCGCCTCTCCTTGCAGCACCCCTGTTTTGGCAAGCATTCTCGCCTGGATCTCCGCGACAAAAGATCCAGTCTTAGGCAGTGTGTTGCTGCTGTCATATACCGTCGGCTATGCAGCACCGCTGGTGCTGGCGGGAACATTTACAGCCTCCATTAAGAAACTGCTGGAACTCCGCCGCTGGTCGGGTTGGATTACGCCAGCGAGCGGCGCACTCTTAGTTGGCTTTGGTGTCTTTTCTCTCCTGACCAGGGTTATTAGTTTTTAGTCATTGATGGTTAGAGTCTAGACTAAAGCCTCTGAGGGTTAAGCGCTACGTGAGTCACGATGCCCGATCTTTGATTAAAACTTTCGAGGTTTGCGTTAGTCCTAATACCAGTTCTCGTTAAAGATGCACAGAATGTAGGTTGGGTAGAACAGCGTGAAACCCAACAATGGCTGGGTTTTGTTGGGTTTCGTTAGACTCAACCCAACCTACAGTTAGATGCAAGTTCACATAGAATTGGTGTAAGGCGCTTTCCACAAAAGAAATTACCCAAGCTAGTGCGGGCATCTTGCCCGCGTCGCCAGCGAGACAGTGATGTATACGTTTCTACAGTGGTTGTTCACGTTGCTTAAATCCAACCGTGGCGAGGCGGTTTGATGTCGTTGAGGTAGTAATTACCAACCGCAAAGTACTTCCACCGCGATGGATCGTGAACGGTATGGGCACGGGCGTTGCGCCAGTGACGATCGAGATTCAACTCTTGCAATGTAGATTTGGTGCCGCACACTTCAAAGAAGGCGTTGGTAATGAAAATAGCGGCTTCTTCGCCCATTGCTTTTGATTCGGCAACCGCGATCGAGGCAGCCGCAACGGTTGTTTCATTCATGTCGGCAAAGGCGCGATCGAGAAAACTCCCGGCACGGCTCAAGATCGCTTCTGCCGCATGGAATTTCAAGGACATTTCACCAATTTTGTGAATGAGTAGCGGGTCTTCGTAAGCATACTCAACGCCGCTATCAATCCAGGGACGCGGGTTTTGACGCACGAACTGGATCGTCTCCTTAAGCGCAGCACCCGCAATACCCACATCCACCGCTGCGTGCATCACCTGCGAGTATGCGCCCATCGTTGTGGGTCGCTCGAAGGCGAGGTAGTGGGGCAACACATGCTCTGCTTTCACAGCCACGTCCTTAAAAACAGTCGTGCCGCTGCCTGTGCCTTTTTGCCCAAAACACGACCAGTCATCGATTACGGTAACCCCTTCAGCATGGCGCTCCACATGAGCGATCGACGTTCGTCCCTCTCCCGCTGCCTCATCCACACACAAAATGGGAATCCAGTGGGCAAAGAGCGCACCTGTTGAGTAGAACTTTTGCCCGTTAAGGACGTAATCTGACCCCGATCGCACAAGCCGCGTTTTCAAGTCCGCCACATTCTTGGTGCCCCGCTCTGAGAAAGCGTTACCAAACCGTCCCCCTTTCAGCACAATGTCATAGAAAAAGCGCTTTTGTTCTTCGGTGCCGTCCAGTCGTAGCGCTTCCACCGAGTACAGATGGTTTTGGGGCAGTTGTCCCAGGCTAGAATCGCCCTCTGACAGAATTTTGAGCACCTCAACCAGCGTGACGTTTGAGACACCAGCACCACCGTACTCCTTGGGCACAGTGATCGCCAGCAAACCGCTTTCGGACAGCCTTTCCACTTCGTCGTAGGGCAAGCGCCGCTCTTTGTCACGATCAGACGACTGCTGGGCAAATTCGGCCGCAAGCGACTGTGCCACCGCGATCGCCTCATCATCGCTGCGAATTACCTGCGCTACCTGAGCATTTTTAAGTGCAAACGTCATCCTAAACCTGCCTTTGAAGAAGTTGTTAGTTGTTGGTTGTTGGTTGTTAGAGAAGAGTGGGGAGTAGGGAGTAGGGAGTAGGGAGTGGGGCTAAAGAATGAAGCTTTGAGTACGCGCTGTCCGCTAACCCTTGACTTCTGGCTTCTTCTAACAACCAAAAACTAAAAACCAAAAACTCCCTTGCCTTCTGCCTCCTGCCTTCTGCCTCCTGCCTTCTACCTTCCTGAATCGCTAAAGCCGAATCTCTCTCTTAAATAACGCTTTGGGCAGCAAGCCATGAACGCCTTTTTGGGGGCTGTTGACGACCTGGGTAATTCTAAAGTTGACTGCCAGACTGCACAGGCAATAGGCTTCTGTTTCGGTGATGCCTGCGTAGACTTTGAGGAAGTCAACCATGTTGTGCAGCGCGAGTTGAAGGGCATCGTCCAGGGTTGTGGCAAAGCCAGTGGTGATGAAGTCGGTAAGGGTTTCGGCGATCGGCCCATTCAACCGCATGTCTTTACGAAGGATTAATTCAACAGTGCCATTCATGGAGGTTTCGATCGCGGTGCCGCAGACTTCGCCATCACCTTGAGCAGAGTGCCCATCACCAATGGAAAACAACGCTCCTGGTAGAAAGACGGGTAAGAAGACGCGTGAACCTGCTTGGAGTTCGGGGTTATCGATGTTGCCACCGTAGGCACCGGGCGGAATGGAGTTGCGCGTAGCGGCAGTGGCAACGCCCAGGATGCCAAAGAAGGGACGAATCGGAATTTGGATGCCGCTACCTTCAGGAAATTCAGCCAGGTTCTTGTCTAAGTCCAGGTGAATAAAGCGGAGATGCCCTTCACCAAAGCGATCGGTCAGCGCGCCCCAGCCTGGACGAATGGCGTTGAAGCCAACTGGCACACTGGGTTGAACGGAGTGCAATGTGATCTCAAGCACATCGCCAGGTTCAGCATCGCGGATGAAAATAGGCCCCGTCAGCAAATGAGGACCACCGCCCACTCGACGTTCGGCGGGTAGCTTGTGGCAGATTTCGAGAAACTCAGGCGGCAAAAACGCTTTGGGTGCCTGTTCCCAGATGTTGTAGCCGGAGTAGGTTTCTACGTCGATTACGTCACCGGAGTCGATCGTCAAGGCAGGGGGCAGATCAGGCGAGAACCCGCCGAAATGAACCGTTTCACACGTTGCTTTGAGGAGGTGATGCGCCATGAGATGGGGAGTCGGGAGTCGGGAGTCGGGAAGAGTTTTAAGTTAGTTTGACCACTGACAATACCTTTAGCCTTTAGCCTTTAGTACTAACGGTCAATAGCTGCTGCATTTTGGTGGCAACGATCGCCAGCGGCTCGGTGCTGCGATGGGTGCGGCTGAGTAACAGGGCACCTTCAACCGCTGCCCAAATGAAAATCGTCCAGGCTTGAGCATCCCCTGCGGTAAACCCTGCTGCCAGCAACTGTTTCTCTACCAACGCAATCCAGGCAGCGTAGACCTGTTCGCACGCCTGACGCAGGCGATCGCTCGTCGCAGCGGTTTCCATCGCCACGGTTGCTACGGGACATCCTTTCCGAAAGTCGGAGTCTTCCAGCTCCTGGGCAAGCAGGTGGGCAAAGGCGGCGATCGCGGCTCCAACGGTTTCGCTTGTCTGCAACGTGGCTTCAATTTTGTGACCGATCGCCTCTCCAGCCGCCAAGATCGATGCGATCGCCAGTTCCTCTTTACCACCAGGAAAGTGAAAATAGAGCGAGCCTTTGGGCGTAGCGCTTGCCTGAATGATTTGATTTAGCCCCGTTGCATGGTAGCCCTGCTGCTCCAACAAGGCAGTGGTTGCGGTCATCATACGGGCTTTTGTGTTGGTCGCAGAATGGTTCATAGCTAGACACTATACAGACTGGTCTAGAGATTGGCAAGGAGATGCTTGGCATTACATTCACCGCTTGCTTGCCATTTGAGGTTCACTGTGCCACACTCTTTCCCAGTTTCAGACTTTCTCTAGTTTCAGAACGTCAGGCTGCGATCGGGTGGTGGTTCGATCAAGCGTTTGGGCTTTCTATGAAGGTCTGTAGTGGGTGTAGGGGCGATCGCTGTCAGATTGAGAGAAGACAACGGTTGAGCCAGCGGTTCCAGTGAACATACTACGAGAGGCAATGGCTATGAGAAGGTATGACGATCTCTTTCATCCGATCGGCTCGTTGAATCGCCGGGGCTTTTTACGCGGTTGCTGCATCGCTTCGTTGGCGTTCATTGCCAGTACAAGCTGTAGCCGCAAAGACGAGCCAACTACTGGCACATCCCAACCGTCAACGTCTGCCAGTCCAGGTGGTAAAACAACGCTACGAGTCGGTCACTTGCCCGCAGGCTGCGTCTCACACTTACTGCTGGCAAACAAGCGGGGATTATTTAAAGAAGCAGGGCTAAATGTGGAACTGACCCAGTTCAACGGACCGGGTGAAAACCTGCAAGCCTTAGTGGGGGGGGCGCGAGATGTCATCCACAATCCCTGGACGAATACGGTTGCTGCCTTTGCAAAAGGCACTGACAAGCTGCGAATCATCAGTGGCTCTGGTAAAGGCGGCATTGAACTCGTTTCGCGGAAGGGATCGGTGAAAACGCTGGATGAGTTGGCAAAAGCAGCTAACAAAGGGCTGAAGATTGGGACACTCCAGCTTGACACGCTGGAACTGGTTGTCTTTGGTCACTTGAAAAAGTTGGGCGTAGATTACTCTGGCTACAAAATGACCTTCTTCCCCAGCATGGTTGGTATGGGCGAGGCGTTGATTCAGAATGCGGTCGATGTTTGCTCCCTGGCACAGCCCTACGCGCAAAGCGTGGTCGCAAAATCGGGCGGCACCTATTTGGGCGACTCGAATGGTGCCTGGGGGCCAGAGGCATCCGATTGTGTCATTAGCTCTACCAGCGATTTCATCAAGAAAGAGCCGAACCTGGTGGCAGACTATTTAGCCGTGCTGCGGAAGTCGGCGGCTTTGCTGAATAGCGATTACAAGTCTGCGATCGCCGATCTGGTGCCTGTTTACGGTTCAACTGAAGATGTGCTGTCAGTCGCGCTGAAGCGTCAGGTGCCCCAGCCAGTTCTCGATAAAGCAGGGCTGCAAAGTCTGAAAAACGGTGTTGGCTATCTTGCCGACTTGGGCTACCTAAAGAAAGACCAGACCAATCTTTTGGATGCGGTTTTTGATGGGTCAGCGCAGGAGAAGGCCTTGCAAGCTGCCTGATTGCTAGATTCCATCTTGTAGGCTTGTAAACGCGTAGGCTTGTGAACGCTGATGCAACACACAAACCAGACTGAGAGCCAATCTAACCTCGTGTTGCCGATCGCCAAAGCCGCAAAACGTCGTAGGGGTTGGCGGCAACGGCTATTGTCGAGTCTGTCGTTTCTAGCTGGCTGGCTGGTGCTGGCACTGGGCTGGGAATTGGGTGCGGCTACAGGCGTTTTGAACCGCGATATTCTGCCGCCCCCCAGCGTTGTGATCCCCTACCTGATTCAAGGGCCGGGATCGGCAGGCATCGGATCACAGCAGGTGAGCTATGGTGAAGCGATCGTTCGCACACTTTTTCGCGTGGCAACGGGCTTAGGCTTGGGGCTCCTGGCAGCCGTTCCGCTGGGCACCTTAATTGCCAGCGTGCCGTTGGTGCGACAGTTTGTGATGCCGCTGGTGCAGACGATCGCGCCCATTGCTCCCGTTGCGTGGGTTCCCGTGGCGATCGCCCTGATTGGCATTGGCGACCAGTCCGCCATTTTTGTCGTATTCATGGGCATCTTTGCGGTGATGACGCTAGCCACTGCTGCCGCGATCGCCAGCGTCCCAGATGAGTTGATCAAAACGGCGAAAAGTCTGGGTGTGAAAGGAGCGCAACTCTGGCTGTGGGTCGTGCTGCCTGCGGTTGCGCCCAGTCTGCTGACGATCGTCCGCATCAACTTTTTTGCGGCGTGGATGGCAGTGCTGGCGGGTGAGATGGCAGGCATCAATTCGGGACTGGGTGCCCTGATTATTCTGGGACAGCAGCAGTTCAACATGAAGTTGGTGATGGTCGGCATTATTACCATCGGGGTAATTGGGTTTGTGATCGATCGCCTCATGCTGGTCTTGCAACAGCGCTTGCTCTGGTGGGATCGCGTGCGTACAACTGGAGACACCCGTGGCTGAACTGCGTTTTGACGGCATCTCAAAGGCATATCAGGGACGGTTGGCGATCGCGGATGTCAGTCTCACCGTGCCCTCTGGTTCCTTTACAGTCTTCATTGGTCCATCAGGCTGCGGTAAAACCACGCTCCTCGAAATTGCGGCGGCTCTCATTCCAGCCAGTAGTGGACAGGTTTCACTGGCGGGACGCGCGATCACCAAACCAGGACCCGAAACCGCGATCGTCTTTCAACACCACAATCTGTTTGAGTGGCTCACTGTGCGCGACAACGTTGCCTTTGGGCTACGCGCTCAAGGCGTAAAACGGTCAGAACGCCGACTCCGCGCCAGCAAACTATTAGCAGATGTGGGTCTCATTGAGCACGCCAACAAGCTCCCCCGCGAACTCAGTGGCGGGATGCGTCAACGAGTGGCGATCGCCCGCTCCCTGGTGCTTAACCCCCAAGTGCTGCTGATGGACGAACCCTTCTCCTCCCTTGATTACCAGACCCGCAGAGTGATGCAGCGCTACTTGCTGACGTTGTGGCATCACGCCAAAGCAACGGTTGTGATGGTCACGCATGACCTGGACGAAGCGCTCGCCCTCGCCGATCAAGTCGTGCTTTTTTCGGGCAGTCCCGGTCGCATCCTAGAGGTCGTTGATCTGCCGCTAGAACGCCCTCGCAGTCCCGAAGATCCGCAGCTAAGAGAGATCCGATCGCACCTGCGTCAACACCTGGAACAAGAAGTCGCTCTGGGTGAATTCACCGCTGCCGAGTTAGCAACCTTCGATCGCGAAGGCATGACGGCAGATTTGTAAGAAGGCAGGAGGCAGAAGGCAAAGGAGTTTTTGGTTGTTAGTTTTTAGTTTTTAGAAGGAGTCAGAAGGCAGGAGTTAGCGGACAGCGCGCACTCAAAGCTTCATCCTTTAACCCGCCTCCCTACTGCCCACTCCCGATTCCCACTCTTCTCTAACAACCAACAACTCCCCCAACTCAAAACTTTCATCCCTCATCCCTCATCCTTCATCTTTTAGCCTTTATCCTTTAGCCTTCATCCCTCCCCCATGCTCGAACACATCACCCTCCCAAACAACCTCCTTCCTCCCCCCGCCCCCTACTCCCATGCCGTAAGAGCGGGTGATTTTTTGTTTGTGACGGGTCAACTGGCTGAAGATCCCATCACGGGTGAGATCAGTCGGGGATCGCTCACAGAGCAGACCAAACAGGTCATGGAAAATCTGAAGTTGGTGTTAGACCATGCTCAATCGGGCTTCGATCGCGTAGTCATGGCACGCCTATTCATCACCGATTTTCGAGACTACGAGGCGGTGAATGCGGTCTATTCATCCTACTTCAGTACCGATCGCCTGCCCTGCCGAACGACGGTGGGTGTGCTTGGTCTGGCGGGTCAAGGGGATGTTGAGATTGATTTGATTGTTTACTGCGGCGATTGAACACAGTCACGCTAACCAAACTCACGCTATCAAACTCACGCTATCAAATGTCCTCGCGCTCCGGGTAGAGAGCCGCTCATCATGGGAAGACTAAGACGAACCTTCAGTGAGAAAAGCCTCTAAGGGCTTGGAGTAATTAGTCGTTGGTGTTAGTTTTTAGCGTGTTGCCCTGCCGCAGACCAATCACTAACCACTAAAGACTTAACAATGACTCAGCACACTGAATGACTATCAGGCTGCTTGCCAATTAGCGTGAAGAAACATTTTGAGCGTACAAGGCATGACAGGTAAACATCGATCTTCTTCGCCAGAGGCAACGGTCAAGGTGGGTCTTTTGCATTCCCTGGAAGGACCGTGGGCGATCGGCGAAATTGCGCTGAAAGATGCCGAACTGATGGCGATCGCGGAGATCAATCAGGCAGGTGGTGTGCTGGGTAAACTCATCGAGCCTGTGGTTGAAGATGGTGCGTCGGAGCCAGCAATCTTTGAGGCAAAAGCCCGCAAACTGATTCAAACCGATCGCGTGGCAACCATCTTTGGCTGCTGGGCATCGACCGTTCGCAAAACGCTTTTGCCCAGACTGGAGCAACTAAACGCCTTACTCTGGTATCCCGTGCAGTACGAAGGGCTGGAGTGCTCTAAAAATATTTTCTATACGGGCGTTTGTGCGAATCAGCAAATTGAACCCGCCGTCCGCTGGCTCCTCGAACACAAAGGCAACCGGTTTTACCTGGTTGGGTCAGATATTGTCTTTTCTCGCACCTGCAACAAAATTATTAAAGCCAAACTGAGGCGAATCGGTGGAGAGGTGCTGGGCGAAAACTACGTTCCGGTTGGTGGGATGCGGTTTGAGGCGATCGTGGCGCAGATCAAACAAGCGAAACCCGATGTTGTGTTCAGTACCGTCAATAGTGACAGCAACCTGGGCTTTTACCAGCAGTACCGCGATGCTGGCATCACACCAAACGAAATTCCCATTCTGGCAGTGAGCGTTACCGAAGAGGAAGTGCGTCAGATTGGCGGCGAGGTTGTCGCGGGTCACTATGCCGCTCACAGCTACTTTCAAAGCCTCGATACGCCTCAAAATCACGCCTTCGTTCAGAACTTCAAGGCGATGTACGGAGCCGATCGCGTGACGTGCGATCCAGTCGAGTCTGCCTATGTGCATGTGTATCTGTGGAAGCAGGCAGTGGAGGCGGCTCAGTCGTTTGCGGTCGATCGCGTGCGTGCCGCTGCCTATGGGCAGGTGCTGCAAACCCCTGCCGGTATCGTGCGGGTCGAACAAAACCAGCATCTCTGGAAGCCGTGTCGCATTGGTAAAGTGTTGCCCAACGGACAATTTGCACTCGTTGATACTAATGATGACCTGGTGAAACCTCAACCCTGGCTGGGTATCGATGATGTTGAGTTTCCGACCGCAGAACTGGTGATTGACATGCTGGCAGAGGCATCTCAAGCCATTCAGTATAGCTGCCAGCTTGAGCAAAAATCGCGTGAACTCATGGAGGCAAACCAGCATCTCCAGGCATTATCCCAACGAGTAGAACTCCTCAAGCGCAATATTTCCAACCAGATCCGCAGTTCTCTGGAACTGGACACCATTTTAAGCACAGCGGTTAGGGAAATTCGCAACTTGCTTCAGGTCGATCGCTGCAAATTTCTGTGGTGTCAGGCTGATGTCAACCCCGTTCAGTTTGAACTCAGCCACGAAGACTCTGATCCAACCGCACTCGATCGGCTCATCCATCAACCGATTCTAGAAGTGCAGGGATTGAGTGAAGCGGTTTTTCAATCCACCATTCTGCGAATCGATAATATTGCAACGGATAAACAGCTCGATCAGCCGAGCGTTGAGCGTCTCCAATCCTTTGGTTTCCACTCGCTTCTGGCAGTTTCCATTCGTACCCGTTCTGGTCGCCTGGGTGTGATTGTTTGTGAGCACGCCAGTGAGGTTCGCCCCTGGGGTAGCCACGAGGTGGAACTGCTGCGCGATGTAGCAGATCAACTTGCGATCGCCATTGACCAGGCAGAACTGTATGCTCAGGCTCGTGCGGCGGCGCTCCAATCGCAAACCCAGGCAGAGCAGCTTCAACAGACGTTAAATGAGTTAAAAAAGACGCAAACACAGCTCGTTCAAACCGAAAAAATGTCCAGTCTAGGGCAACTGGTCGCGGGCATTGCCCATGAAATTAATAATCCCGTCAACTTTATTCATGGCAATCTCCTGCACGCCAATCAATACATTCACGATTTGCTGGGGCTGGTACAGCTTTATCAACATCAATTTCCCGATCCCGGAACTAAAATTCAAACAGAGAGCGAGGCGATCGACCTTGACTTCTTGCAAGAAGATCTCCCTAAATTATTATCTTCTATGCAGGTAGGAGCCGATCGCATTCGTGAAATTGTGTGTTCCCTCCGCGTGTTCTCACGACTCGACGAAGCCGAAATGAAAGCAGTTGATATTCACGAAGGCATCGATAGCACCTTGATGATTTTGCATAGCCGCATGAAGGCGAGATCCGATGCTCCCGGCATTCAAGTCATCAAAGAATATGGAGAGTTGCCGCTGATTGAATGTTACCCAGGGCAGCTCAATCAAGTGTTTATGAATTTGATTGCAAATGCGATCGATGCCTTAGAAGAACACCAAATAAAACTTGCCCAGGCGACCGAAAATGCCAACCCGTTTAAGCCAATCATTCACATTTATACAAAAGTTTTGAATCCACAATGGATCGCCATTTATATTTCTGATAATGGACCGGGAATACCAGCAGCCGTACAAAAACGCTTATTCGATCCATTCTTTACAACAAAAGCAGTGGGTAAAGGCACCGGGTTAGGGTTATCCATCAGCTACCAGGTTGTCACCGAAAAGCACGGTGGCACACTGCAATGCTTTTCAGTGCCAGAGTTGGGCACAAAGTTTGTGGTTGAAGTGCCCATTCAGCAGAAAATTAAGCTTGTAACCTGATTAATGGGGACGATGGGTGCATGAGTCTGCTGAGACCTGTAAAGCCTGGTTAAATTTCTCATGCGTTGCGTAATATGGCTAAAAACAATCGAATGACCGATGCAACCTTGATAAGTTGTTGCCGCGATCGAGCCTGTTGCCGTTGTAGAAAATTTCAATGGCTATAGAATCGAGCGAATTCAACGGAGAAGCTAACATTTAGGGTCAGCAGTATCACAATTTCTTTGGTGGACACACAATTTTCTGATCTGTTTTCTAAAAAACACTATGGCATTTAAAAAATCGCTGCGTCAGCTTAAGGCTGAATGGGTGTCAGTAGAAAATTTTCTGCCCTTTGGTCAACTAATTCATGCGATTCCAGATGGTCAGCCTTTTAATGCTGGTGATGCTCAACTGAAGCTTGATGCCGGCATACCTCGCTTCTACATCATGCGACTGCCTCACAAAGGGCGTAAATTCTCTGTGATCACTCGCCATCATCAATGCACTCAGTGTTTAGGTTCGCTAGAAGGAAAGAGTTGGCTTATTGCAGTAGCACCGCCCACCGCCATATCTTCAAGCCCTAACTTGAATGACCTCAAAGCCTTTTGGATTCCTGGCAACTGCTTGATCAATTTATACCCAGGCACCTGGCACGCTGGACCTTTTTTTGATCATGATTCAGTTGATTTTTACAACCTTGAACTGAGTGATACAAATATCGTTGATCATGATTCTTACCACTTTGGTAAGTCAGAAGCACTTGAGATAGAAATTGTTTGACACAGATTGTTCTTTAGTTCCCAATTCTAAGGGGATATTGAGGCTGACGGCTTTTAGGAATGTTCTTGATTTGGCTCCAATTGTTGAGGAACGATCGCACGTCAATCTCATAGCCTTGAGTTTTATGCATTGGTGCGGCTTGCAGGAGGGGCGATCGCCTTCTCGACACGCTGATGCTGGGGTTGCGATTAGCAGAAGGTTTGAGTATTGTAGCCCTCATTGAGCAACTTGGGCATCCGCTGTGGGCGCGTGTTTGGACTTGTCTACAGCCGTTCTGTGCTCAATGGTTGGGTGGTGTCTGAGCAGCCGATCGACCTGACGGATCTTCCACCGACATACTCACTGCTGGATGCTTGCGATTAACCGATCCAGAAGGCTTTTTGTTCTCCAATGTGATGCTGATTGCACTCTTTGAAACATTGGATAGTTGAAGCACTTGCAACAGGTGTTTCCCAAAATAAGATGCTCGGTCGAAGCAGAACGACCCCGTTTACCCGTCGCTAGAGCCTCTAGAACTCAACGAAGAGAATTTGTAGCTGTAACCATGCTTCTCTTGCTGCTTTGCCGCCAGAAGATTCATCAAGACATTAGCAGCTTCAGAACAACTGTAGGGCGACCAGACAGGATACTCTTGGTTTGCAACAAAGAAGTTTGCATCTTCTTCTTTGACCAGTTCTGTTGCCAAAAACTGCATCAGCCGAAGCTTGTCAATTTTTGGAAGCGTCTGGATTTGTAACATGAGTTCAGTTAACGGCATTGGGAAATGTCCTCGTTTGAGGTTTAACGGTGAAGTTGTGCGGTGGCAAATGACCTTGAGCCTTATACCGTCTGCACCAACGCAGTGTTAGCTGTCGCCATTACGTTCGATCTCACGCTCAACAATCTCTTTGACAAACTCAGGCAGTTCCTTTTCTCCGCTAACAGCCCTTTGCTTGAGCCTTTCATAAATCTCAATGTCATCACCTTCCCAGAGCAGATCTATTCTTCTGACCTGTCGCATTGCGATATGCTGATAGCTTTCTGGATACGCCCAGTAACAGGATAAGCAAATCGACTTATCTTTAATACTGTTCCAGTTTTCACAATGTTCGCATGACCACGATTTAGCCCGATTAGCAGAGCCACAAAGCAACATAAAGTTTTCTGGGGCTAGATCTGGCTCACCATCAACTTCAAAAGGAACACGATGATCAATTTGCAGTTCGCGTTCATCTACCTCTTCGAGATAAATAAAACACTTGCATCCGTATCTGCCAGTCAGTGCCTCTTTAATCTGTTTAGATAAGCCTGTTCTCCCAGAAAAACGAGTGAATCTTGCTTTACTAATATCTCCAAATCGATACGCAGCTATTTTCCTACCGTCACTTCCGTTAACACGAAAAGTCTCTAACGGGATACCATTTTCTCTAACATCTCTAGCTGCTCTTGGAGGATGGTTATAACCGTAGGTTTCTTTCAACTCCTCAGTTGTAATAAATCCGTGCTGCAAGATGTGATCAATGACTGCCTTCGGTCTCTTGGCTGTTACGGAGCGGCAAAGCTCCAAAAAGTCATCGGGTAGCTGCTGCAAATTCTCCATGCTTTTCCAAGAGGGTTAGCTGCTTTGGTTTCTTGCCAATATAGCTGAGATCCCCAATTTGAGTATTCGTCAAACCTCTGGATAAACTTGGCGACAAGTACAATGACTCAATCGTGGTTTCTTCCTTGCCAAGTAATGTAGATTGTGAAGACCTGCCAACTTCGATTTCAATTTTTTCAAGATTTAAGCTCTTAGGAAGAACCTTGCCAAATGTCTTGTCGCCCAACTTGCCATCATAACTGATAGCAAATTTAGCTCCTTTTCGATTCAACTGTTCAAGAGCTAACACGAAATCATCGAAATCTATCCCAGACAGATATCTTGAATCTCTATTTCCGCATACACCTTGATATGGAGGATCCATATAGATGAAATCATCATCCTCGATTTGCTCTAATACTTCTCGATAATCCAAGCTAGTAAACTTACATTTGCCTTTAAGCAGACTGGATACACCTGCTATATTTCTTTTCATCGTCTCAGGTCGTGTTCCTTTGCGTCTTTTATCTGGGCTTTGGTTGAACAATCCTTCAGAGTTATAGCGAACTGAACCTTTAACACATCTTGCTAACAAATAAAGAAGTGGCTTTGGATCACTAGTCTCATTAAATCTTGACCTGACTTCAAAGTAATGGGTTACAGAATTAGTGTGTTGAGCATTCCATAATTCTAAGTATGAATCTGCTATCTCACTCGGCTCTTCTATTGCTAATTCTAATAGCTCGATAAGAGGCTTGTTTAGATCATTTAACCAAAAACTGCTGGCGATCCGATTGACAGACGCAGCAACGCTCATTGCAGCAGTTCCAGCAAAAGGCTCCACCAGTCTTCTGATATTTTTCGGAAAAACCTGGAGAATGTGCTTTGCTAAATTTCTTTTGCTGCCTTGATATTGAATGAAATGGGGCAGATTCGCCATCGTTATATAAGAACAAATGATCTTGCAGCAGTTTATCACGATAGTTTGAGCTTGACCCCAGCTTTGAGCCTGACCCCAGCGTTTTTGTCCAAGCGTTGCAGAACGGAAGCTTGATATGGGTAACTTCCGTTTAGACTGACTTGGTTTTGCTTGAGATACCCCTAACGGTCATACAGAAACGGTTGATGGCTGTTTGCTGAACAGCTTCAAAATGCGCTCTGCCATTTGGGCTGGGGTCAAGCCAAGATCTGCCTTTGACTCGTCGGGTGTGGCGTGATCCACCAATTTGTCAGGGATGCCAATGCGGGTGAGGGGAACGGCAATTTCTGCGTCTAGCAGGGATTCGGCGATCGCAGACCCAAACCCGCCCATTAGGCAGCCTTCTTCGAGCGTCACCACGCGACCAATTTTTTGCGCCAGCGGCAGGATGAGTTCGGTATCGAGCGGTTTGGCAAAGCGGGCGTTGACGACTGTTGCTTCGATGCCGTGTTCGCTAAGGATTTCTGCCACCTGCATGGAGGGATAGACCATTGAGCCATAGCCCACCAGCAGCACATCATCGCCGTGACGGAGAATTTCGCCTTTGCCGATCGGTAGGGGCTCCCAGCCTTCTTCCATCAGGGGCGCACCATAGCCGTTGCCGCGTGGATAGCGCATGGCGATTGGTCCGGTGTGCTCAATCCCCGTCACAATCATGCGCTGAAGTTCGGCTTCGTCTTTAGGAGCCATCAGCACCATGTTGGGAATGCAGCGGAGGTAGGCAATGTCGTACATCCCTTGATGGGTGGGACCATCTGCGCCCACAATGCCTGCGCGATCGAGGCAGAAGAACACGGGCAGATTTTGAATGCAGACATCGTGAATGATCTGGTCAAAGGCTCGCTGCAAGAAGGTGGAATAGATGGTGGCAACCGGACGCATCCCTTCGCAGGCGAGTCCGGCGGCTAGGGTGACGGCGTGTTGTTCGGCTATGCCCACGTCGATGTACTGATCGGGCAGTTTCTTTTGCAGAATGTCCAATCCCGTTCCTGTTGCCATCGCGGCAGTGATGCCAATGACGCGGCGATCGTTCTCTGCAATTTTCGTCAATGTGTCGCCAAAGACCTTCGAGTAGCCGGGTGGCTTGGGCTTGCTGGAAGGAGCCGCTTTCCCAGTTGCCAGGTTAAAGGGCGACTGGGCATGGTAGCCAACCTGATCTTTTTCCGCAATTTCGTAGCCTTTGCCTTTGGTTGTCGCCACATGCACCAGGACGGGTCCCGGATGCTTATGCGCCTGCTGGAATGTGGTGATCAACTCTTGCAGGTTGTGTCCGTCGATCGGACCCACATAGGTAAAGCCCAATTCTTCAAACACCGCTCCCACCTTGGGTACTGCCAGCCGCTTCATGCCTTCTTTCACGCGCTCAATTTCGGGTGCCAGGGAGTCGCCGACAAAGGGCAGATGCTTGAACTGTTCTTCCAGGTTCTCAGACAGAAACTGTACGGGTGGGCTGAGCCGCATTTTGTTGAGGTAGCGAGGAATGGCACCCACGTTGGGCGAAATGGACATTTCGTTGTCGTTCAGTACCACCAGCAGATTGGTTTTGGGCAGATGTCCGGCGTGGTTGATCGCTTCGAGTGCCATGCCACCAGTCAGCGCCCCGTCACCAATCACCGCAACGACTTTGTAGTTTTCGCCTTGCATATCGCGTGCCAGTGCCATGCCCAGCGCTGAAGAGATGCTGGTGGAGGCATGACCCGCTCCAAAATGGTCAAATTTGCTTTCACAACGCTTGAGGTAGCCCGCCACACCCTCTTTCTGCCGCAGCGTGTGGAAGTGGGCATAGCGACCCGTGATGAGCTTGTGAGGGTATGCCTGATGCCCCACATCCCAGGTCACTTTGTCGCGATCGAGATCCAGGGTTTGATAAAGCGCCAGGGTCAACTCCACCACGCCTAAGCCAGGACCGAGATGCCCGCCGCTGGCAGCCACTGTTTGCAGGTGCTTTTCGCGGATTTGACGAGCAATTTGCTGAAGCTGATAGATTGACAGACCATGCAACTGGTTCGGGTGGGTCAATTCACTCAGATGCATACTGGGGTATCCTTTGGACTGCTAAACGGGATTCGTATACCCTTATCACTGTAGTAGATTCGGGTTGGTGCAGTTGATGACAGATTCGTAATGTTTGTCGATCGCCACCACGATTAGGACGAAAGGGGGATTCAACCCGGCGCAAAAAGCTTGTTATGATGCAAACGATCACCTTCCACGCGCTTGAAACTGTGAAAGCCCAAATCCCTCAGCCAAGATCTCAGTCTCGTCTCACGCTGATTAGCGCCCTGGTCAAGATTAGCGCTGGTACCAGTGTGGTTGCTGGGCTGGTGGCGATCGTGCTGCCTGTGCCTTCGGCGATCGCGGCTAACGATTACGAACGCTGCACCTCAGACTTACTCAGTGCCAAAATTGCCACCGAAGAAGCTACGTCTGCCTGTTCTAGAGCCTTTTTCCCAAAAGACCTCTCGGCTTGTGTGAGCCAGTTGAGTGGCAACACCTTTGCAGCAGCGGATGCACTCACTGCCTGCCGCCAAGTTCGTCGCCCCAAAGACCTATCAAAGTGTGCCGTTGATATCCGCCGCGAAATTAGCGACAGCACGGCTGCTGAAGTGCTTGATAGTTGCCGTCGCAGCTTACTGCCAGAGCGGTACGCTAACTGCGTCATTGGGTTGAATCAAGCGGCTAAAGTCCCCGCAACCAAGGCGCTCGACTCGTGTATTGATGCGAGCTACTTTCCACGGGAGGTTGATCCAACATTCCTGCCATTCACTCCAACGGGTGGCGTTAGCGGCTCGGCTGTGCAGCCAGACGGCACAGTACAATCGGCACCGTCTACCACAAGCCCGATCGCGCCAGCATCCCCCAGCGTGGCTCCCTCACCCAGTCCAGCACCGTCCACAACGACACCAGCTATGCCAGCGGAACCGATTCCTCAGCGCAACTAAAACGCTACTGGCGCGTTGGCTATATTACTTGAACGAGCGATCGCCCGACTAAAGAACCTACCTGCTCATGAACAGAAGGCGATCGCTACTCGTCTCCTTGCTGAGTGAGAAGATGAGCAGGTATGGAAAGCTCAGTCAAAAAGCTCACTCAGCGTAAGCTGCAAATGCATCAAAGATCCAACGTTTCAAAGAGTGCAATCAGCATCACGTTGGAGAACAAAAAACCTTCGGGATCGGTTAGGCGCAAGCGCCCAGCAGTAGGTACGTCCGTGGAAGCTACGTCAGGTCGATCGACTGGCTCAGACACTACCCAACCATTAGCATAGAACGGCTGTAGGCACGTCCAAACGCGCTCCCATAGCGGATGCCCAAATTGCTCAATCAGTGCTGCAATACTCAAGCCTTCTGCTAACCGCAACCCTAGCATCAGTGTGTCGAGAAGGCGATCGGGTGTAGGGGGATGGGTGTGGGGTGTGAAATAAGGGGTAAGGGGTAAGGAGGAAGCCACTTCTGCCTTCTGCCCCCTGCCCTCTGCCTTCTGCCTTTCCTCTACCCACGTATAGTACTCTCGCGTTGTTCGCGGTCGAGACACACGTTCGTGTTCTAAATAACTCGTTGCGCCCATACCAAAGCCGTAGAACGATCGATTCTCCCAATAGACCCGGTTATGGCGGCACTGATAGCCCGGTTTGGCGTAATTGGAAATCTCGTAATGGTCGTAGCCTGTGGTGGTAAGCAGCCGTTGAGCCATGCGATACATCTCAGCCGTGGTTTCATCCGAGGGGAGCGGTTGCAGACCTGGTTTGTACTGTTTTCCAAAGGCAGTGATGGGTTCAATGGTCAGGTCATAGCAAGAAAGATGGGTGGGCGCAAGGGCGATCGCCTGCTCCAAGGAGTCTTGCCAATCCTCTAGCGTTTGATGCGGTAAGCCAGAAATTAAGTCCAGGCTGAAATTTTCAAAGCCCGCTTCTTTCACCCACGCCACAGCCTGATACACATCAGCGACGGTGTGAGATCGCCCGCAAGCTTGCAACAATGCTGGCTGAAACGCCTGTACGCCGATGCTGACTCGATTCACGCCTGCCGATCGATAGCCTTTTACTTGCGCCAGATCAAATGTGCCGGGGTCAATTTCCATCGAAATTTCAGCACCAGTCGCAATGCCAAACTGCTGATCGAGCGTGGTGAGAATGTGCTGGAGCTGTTCAACCGCCAAGAGGGACGGCGTGCCGCCACCAAAGAAAACCGTTTGCAGCGATTTTCTAAAAGTTGGTGTGGCGCGAATTTCCAGGCACAGCTTGTCAACATACTGGGCGATTGTCCCCGAATTGCTGCCTGTGAGCGGTTCTGACAACCCATCTTTACGAGCGATCGGGAGATTGTCCCCTACTACAGAAATCGCAAAATCACAGTAGAAACAGCGCCGCCGACAGAAGGGTATGTGGAGATATGCCGATGTCGGTTGATCTGTCAGAGGGCGATCGTGCTTTGGGCGATCGTTCAGGTTAAGTGTTTCCTCAGAATCAGCCTTAGACAAAAGCATGACAAGTACGAAGAGTATAATGAAACCATGCCGCCTGACTGCCACACCAGTTGAATCGCTGAATCCCTCCTGCCATACTTAATCGTCAACCCTTCTCGCTGGTTCGGCATCCAGATCGGTAGATTCCCTACAATTATGTTTGGAATCAGTTCCCCAACCAACCTGAGCTTATGCTTGACGCTATTATCATTCTTTCATTTATCCTAGCAGGGGCGGGGATCGGTTTTAACGGCATCCAGGAGTTGCCCATCAGCGTGCTGCAACAAGTCAGCAACGAAAATGGGTTGCAATGGGTTACCGCTGGTTTTGGTGCCTTAATTGGTCTGGCAGTGGGACTCATTGTACAAACTGCCTATCGTCGCTTTGAGCGGCGGTTTCGCGCCCTGCCAGCGGATGTCCTGTTGAGCCGTGCCGTGGGGTTAGTCATTGGGCTGCTGGTGGCAAACCTGATGCTGGCACCAATCTTTCTGCTCCCCATTCCGCCTGAGTTTTCCTTTCTGAAGCCGCTGACTGCCGTGCTGGGTAGTATCCTCTTCTCCTTTTCAGGGATCACGTTGGCGGATACACACGGTCGCACATTGCTGCGGCTGATTAATCCCAATACGGTTGAAACAACGCTACTGGCAGAAGGCACGCTGAAACCTGCCTCGACAAAAGTGCTCGATACAAGCTGCATTATTGACGGTCGTATCGAAGAACTTCTGGGCACAGGCTTTTTAGAGGGTCAAATTCTGGTGCCTCAGTTTGTGCTGGCAGAGCTACAGCAGGTGGCGGATGCCTCGAATGACATCAAGCGAGTACGCGGTCGGCGCGGGCTGGATATTCTCAATCGTATGAAGGCTGCGTATCCCGATCGCATCATTATCCACTCCGCTGACTATGACGACGTGCCAACGGTAGATGCCAAACTCGTCCGTCTGGTGCAAGAAATCAACGGCACGCTACTGACGAATGACTACAACCTGAATAAGGTTGCAACCGTCCAGCGTGTACCCGTCCTCAACGTCAATGACTTGACGCAAGCCGTCCGCCCGTCCTACCTTCCTGGCGATAGTCTGGATCTGAAAATCCTCAAAGAAGGCAAAGAGCCAACGCAAGGGGTCGGCTATCTGGATGACGGCACAATGGTCGTTGTAGAAGAAGGTAGGGGTTATGTAGGCGGCGAGTTGCAGGTGATAGTCACCAGTGCCCTGCAAACCTCAGCCGGACGCATGATCTTTGCCCGACCAAAGGCATCAATGCTTGCGACTTAAGGGATGATTGGGATGCCGCGATCGCGCCAAAAGCCCTGTTCTCTTTGCTCGAGAACTGCTCATGCTCTCTACCGCGTTCAACATGATGCTTCCAGAGAGTGGGTTTTTGCATGTCCAAAATGCTGGATGAACATCAGCCGCGATAACCCTCTTCTGGAAAGCGAAAAAGCGAGACTAAAGGGTTTTGTGCGCTATCCGTTTCATCTGCTCCTCATCCGCTGCTGATCAGACTGCTCGGATATCTCTAAGCATCACGGTTACAGGATAACGATGTCCCGCAACTGTTTTAAGATGCCCAGTACCGTATATAAATCATTGCCTGGATTTACCAGTGAAAACAAGCGAGATAAGCCATACTGAGGCGAATTTTGTCTGACCAATTTGACAAAAAGAAACTCTGTGCCGTTAAGAGCAAAGCCAAAGGTAGGCTTCTGATCATTTGGGCTAGACATCATATAGAGCAGTGCTTGTGGCAGCGCCAAGGACACATTTAACTGTTGACGTTTCGCTTCGACGACGATCGCCCACAAACGCTGATGCAAAATCAAGACATCAATTCTGCCTCGAATGATTTCATCCTCGGTTTCAAAAGCAATTTCAATCGGCTTTTCAGCTTCTGGCGTGAACGGCAATTGCATTAACCCTGCTAAAAACAAGAGCGGAGCCAAAACACTCAGCTTGATAATTTCTTCGTGCAGTGGGTAATCGGCAAAGCTCAAAAAGTTTTCTTTGATTTGGTCGAGCCATTGCTTTTCAGCCGCAGAAATTTCTGGTAACTCGCCCTGCCACTCAAAGAAAAACTGGCTTTCGCGGTTCTCTTGCAGATGGAAGCGTTCTTTGACCTCGCCGAGATTCAAATTGCTTGCCTGAATTAGCTGAACCATTATCTGCCTCCTGTGCAAAAGCCGCTTTCAATGATCGAACCTTATAGCGACGATCGCTTACTGCAAAGTGGTTTTGGAGACGATGCGCGTCTTCTTACGATCGCCCTCCGAAAGTTCCTCCCCTGCCTGAAGCTTGGTGGCATTGGCTTGCAGTACCGTTGCGGCTCCCTGATCGCCCATTTGTAAAGCAGTCTTTGCTGCTGTTTGGAGCATCGTCGCTGCACCTGTGCGATCGCCCTGCTGAAGCTTGGTTTCGGCGATCTGCGTTTGACGATATTTTGCCAGCGCCAGAATGTGTTGCTGCACATCGCCATTTACGGCTGGCTGGTAAGGGATTAGCACATTTGCGGTGACGGCAATTTTCTCCGATAGCAAGCCTTCTTTACTAAAGGCTGGATCGTCGTAGCGCACCATCACCTGCGCGATCGGCTGTGTGCCTGCGGGTAATTGACCAATGTAAAGGTTCGCCAGCACAACTCTGGGTTCATCCACCATGAGATCGCCTAACCGCACGAGGTAGTGTCCGCCTTCTTGCTGCACGGGTAGTTCGATCGTGTCAGGTGCCACTTGCGCGATCGGCTTCATTTCTGCCAGTCGTACCTGGGGTGCTAAGGTCAGCAACAGATGAGCATTGGTTAGTCCAACCGACTGCATCCGACTGAAGAGGCGATCAAACTCAGCAACTGCCTGCTCTGGATACTGGATAAAGGACAGCGTGCCACCACCAGCATCGGCAATTTTTTCCAGCACGTCTTGATTCCAGCCATCGCTAAAGCCCAGTGTGTTGAGCGTGAGATTATAATCCGTCGCCAGTTTTGCCAGCTTCAGGCAGCGATCGTTGTCGCCATGCTCATTCTCGCCATCCGTCAACAAAAACGCCTGCGAAACGGTATCTTTTTTGCCTTTTGCCAGTTCCTCAATGCCAAGCCGCAAGCCTTCATCGATCGCCGTGCCGCCTGCCGCCTTTAGCTGATTAATTTGCAATTTCACGCTAGCAGGGTTGTCTATCACCTGATTCGGCACCAGCACTTTGGCTTTATGGTCAAACGCGACTAATGTAATGCGATCGCCCGGTGAAAGCCGATCCACAAGGCGTAGTGCTGCCTGTTTAACGGTATCGAGCGCCCGTCCGCTCATAGAGCCACTGTGGTCGAGGATTAAGCACAGGTTCAGCGCTGCGGTACGGCTGCTTGTTGCTTCCTGGAGAGCCGCGATCGACACCGAAAGCTGACGCTGACTGCTCGTCTGGGCAGCATCGACATTCGCATCATTAAGAAGAGACTGTAAACCAACTTTCATAGCACGAAGCTCCGGGTACAAGGGGCAAACAGCGTACACCTATTAATACTCAGCATAGGCGAAAGTGAAAAGGGCTTGGGAAGAGTTGTTAGTTGTTGGTTGTTAGTTGCTAGAAGGTCAGGAGGGATGAGGGATGAGAGATGAAGGCTAAAGGATGAAGGCTAAAAAAGCTGACTGCTGACTGCTAACCGCTGAACGCAGAATTTAAAACTCCAAACTTCAAACTCCCCTTCCCCTTTGCCCCCTTGCCCCCTTGCCCCCTTGCCCCCTTGCCCCCTTGCCCCTCTTCTCACTCCTCACCCCTCACCCCTCACCTCTTCCCTCTCTCCACAGAGCCAACTGTCACGCTAATATGTAAAGACAGCGCTCATGTTTTAGGCGACACACGCACAGGCAAAACGTTCTAGGCACCTCCGCTATGACTTCATCCATCCAAGCCGCTCAGTCTCCCTATTACGGTGGTGATTCGTTCTACCGTACTCCACCGCCCGACCTGCCCTCTTTGCTACTAAAAGAGCGGATTGTTTACCTGGGAATGCCGTTAGTGCCCGCTGTAACTGAGTTGATTGTGGCAGAACTGCTCTATCTTCAGTACGAAGATCCTGAGAAGCCCATCAAAATCTATATCAACTCGACAGGCACGTCCCGTTACGACGGTGAACCCATTGGGTTTGAAACCGAAGCCTTTGCCATCTGCGACACGATGCGCTACATCAAGCCCCCTGTCCAAACCATTTGTATTGGCTCGGCAATGGGCATGGCAGCCATGTTGCTTTCCGCAGGCACGAAAGGCTTCCGGGTGAGCTTGCCCAATGCGTCGATCGTTCTGCATCAAAGCAAAAGCTACGCACGTGGTCAAGCGACAGACATTCAAATTCGCGCCAAAGAAGTGCTGGCAAACAAAGCCACGATGGTTGAAATCCTGTCGCAAAATACAGGGCAATCCGCTGAAAAAATTGCGAAGGATATGGATCGGTTGCTCTATATGTCTCCTGAACAGGCAAAAGAGTATGGCTTGATCGATCGCGTTCTCGAAAGCGAAAAAGACCTTGCCACTCCCCTTCCTGCCGGCATTATCTAAGCAGTCAACTAGGAATTTTGAGTAACAATCCAACGAACTCAAAACTCTCTAGTTTATCGGCGCGAAGCGCTACTCAAAACTTATCACTTCACCCACACGGAGCTTCTTATGCCAATTGGTGTTCCCAAGGTTCCCTACCGTATGCCGGGAGAACCTTATACTCAGTGGATTGACATCTACAATCGCCTCTACCGGGAGCGCATTATCTTCCTGGGCAAGGATGTCGATGATGAAATTGCCAATCAAATTGTGGCGGTGATGCTCTATCTAGATTCTGAAGATCCAGGCAAAGACATTGTGCTGTACATCAACTCGCCCGGTGGCTCTGTCACTGCAGGCATGGCGATCTATGACACGATGCAGCACATCAAGTCCGATGTCGTAACGATTTGCGTCGGCTTAGCTGCTTCGATGGGGTCTTTCTTGCTGGCAGCAGGCGCAAAGGGCAAGCGCTTGGCACTCCCTCACTCGCGGATCATGATTCACCAACCGTCTGGTGGTACGCGTGGGCAAGCGACCGACATTGAAATCGAAGCGCGCGAAATCATTCGCATTCGGCGACAGCTCAACCAGATTTATGCCGATCGCACAGGTCAGTCGCTAACGAAAATTGAGAAGGATATGGATCGTGATTACTTCATGTCGGCTGAAGAAGCAAAAGAATATGGGCTGATTGATCGGGTGATCGAGTCCGCTTCGTAGTTACAGATCCGGTTAAGACACCCAGAAGGAAGCCGTCTGGTGCCAGTAGGCAATCGGTTTTGCGGTCGTGCTGCGAAGGTTATCTGGCAAATGGGTCTCTAAGCTGACTTTCTAGGATCCAGCTTCCTTCTGCCCCAATCGATCTCATCCCCTCTCAGTAGTGGCAGAATCATGAATAATTCTGCCATTTCCCCTTTCAATGAACCTTGCAGAGTGTTACCGCATTTTAGGGTTAGAGTCTGGTGCATCGTTTGATGCGATCAAAGCAGCTTATCGGCGGTTGGCAAGGCGCTATCATCCTGATGTGAATCCAGGGAATCAGCAAGCAAAAGACAAGTTTATTGAGCTAACCGAAGCGTATCGGTTTTTGCTCTCGACGATCGGCAGCCCAGAAGCGACTACACAACGGGCTAACCAGCGCACTGACCGAGAAAACCCTCCAGCCACCTCAGAGCCATCGGGCGGCACTCGGATTACACGCAAACAGCCCTCAATACAGTTCACGAATCTATCGCCATTGGAGCAGCAGCTTAAGGCAAATTCTTACCAGCAGTTGCAGCAAATGCTGAAAGAACAGCGGTTTCCACGGGCGATCGCGCTCGTTGAAGGGTTAGCAAAGCGCATTCCGCAAGACACGGAGGTAAAGCAGTGGCAGGCGATCGCCTACCAGCGCTGGGGGCGGCAACTCATTCAAGAGCGGCAGTTTGATAAAGCAAGAATCTACCTCAAAAAAGCATTGCGGACTGATCCGCACAATCGATCGCTGTGGGCAGAAGTTGAGCGAGACTTTCGCTATATGGAGCAACTTTTTTAGGGTTTGTCATCAATGACGACTACACATCAATTGCAGTCAGAGTTGTTTACTGCCTCTCAGGGAAAGAGCCTCAGCGCATCAGTGCTTTACTTCAAAGTCAGTAGATCTGCGTAGAAGAAGGCAGTCAGACGATCGCTGCAACATGGCAAATTGATTTTGTGCGTGCATTTTTAAAGGTACTTTGGTACCATATACCTAGTAGGATTCATCCGTTAGGAGGATTCCGGGTCTAAACTTCGCTTTTGTAAAAATTTTAGTTTCTACTGACTTTCGTTTGAGAGCAGTCCCAAAAACGTTTCTAAAGCTCTATTTAGCATTACTGGTCGCATTTAGTACGCTTACTAGGCAACGCCTACGTTGGGAGATACAAGCAATTACCTTGCTTGAGTGCATCTTGCCATTATCTCCACTTGTAGGTTGATTCATCCATCTGAAAGCTATAGGGTTTTCTGAGTGATTGCTGTTTCATCTCGTCCTGTCAAGCGCCACTGGAACACGGTTAGCTTCGCCTCTACGCTGTACCTCATTCCAATTTTGGATGTGTTGTTGGCGGAAATTCCGAATCGGTGGAAGGCAGAGATTCGGCTAGGGTTACAAGAAGCGTTGGTGAACGCTGCCAAGCACGGCAACGCTTTAGACCCAAGCAAAACGGTTCTTGTTCGCTTTTCGGTTGTTGCCAATCAGCATTGGTGGGTCATCTCAGACCAGGGTGCTGGGTTTCAAACACCCCAGATGTCTGAGGTCGAATCTGAAGAGTCGCTACCCTGTAATGAGCAAGAGTGCGGTCGTGGTATGTACCTTCTTCACCAAATCTTCGATCAAGTTCAGTGGAATCATCAAGGAACTGAGCTACGGCTTTGCAAGAGCGTTAGAAGCCCTTACCGCTTGCCTTTGTTAACTTAAGTGATTCCTCTTAAAGAACCTGCCCAATTGATACCGTAGTGCAAGTGCTTCGCTTGCGACGTGGGCAAAATCCCCACACTACCGTGGGTAACTTCTTTTATAAAAATCGCCTTAAGTTTCTAGACGATCGTGCTGGGCTAAATACCCTGATTGAATTCCAGGTATACCTGCGTTCAGTCTTGTCAGCGATCGACGTCATGCGCAGCGGTATCGCTAACAAAGTGGTAAGGGGGCAAGGCTTCTCCTATGGCAATTTGCCACTCAGAATGTTGCGCTTGTAATGTACGGATTGTTTGGCGAAGCTGCGGTTCCCGATCGCGCTCAAGCAGCAGGTAGACCGTTTTAATGCCTGTCGGCTCCTCGTTTAGTCGGCAGTCGGGATACGTTTGTGTAATGACCTGTTGGATATGCGTAAACGCTTCCTGCTGCTGCTGTTGGTGTAATAGCTGAGTTTGAAACTGCTGCTTCCTGGCAAGAAAATAATCCTTGCCCTTGATGTCTGGGGCGATGGCTAATTCTGTCAGCTCTAAAGGCGTGAATTTGAGTGTATATTCGGCTTTCCCATCTAGTTGGGTCAGCTTGCTGAGATAGGTCTGCTGCTGAGTGTGTAGATGTGCTTTCAAGCGTTCCAGGGAGCTAAAGTTTGTACCAAAGCGCAGCGGCAAAAGGGTTGCTTGGGCGAACAGGCTACGAATGACGCGATCGTGCGCGAGAACAGCCTGTACAAGAAGCGTATCGTCCTGGTTGAGCCTATCCAAAGAGATGATCGGTTCAACGAGCGCTGAGAGTTGCTCGGTTTGAACCATCTGCACCAAAGCAACGATGCCGTGGGGCAGGGTTAAAGGCGCGAGAGGCGTTTTACAGAAAGCATAGGTGTACATCAACGCGCATCCGCAACAAAGGCAAGGCTTACACTCAGCTTCATTGTGCCAGATTGCCAGTCTTGCTCCACGTCTTCGAGCCATGCGATCGCCGCACCGTTCTTTAACAATCGATATGCCAACATCATCTCGTGAAGCTGCTGCTCTACCTGATTGATGATGGTTGCGATCGACGTGGGTTGTGAGCCGATCGTTGTGTTTGTTTGCACGATGGTGCCTAAGTCTAGCGGCACGTCTGCTTCGATCGATCGTCCGGTGGAGAGGTCAAGCTGATAGTCTACATCGGCTGCCTTTAAATGCAGTGCTGCCAGTAGTCGGAGTGTGCCCTGCTGCCAGTGTGCCCTGGGTTGCAGCACATGAGCGGGTATACCCCCTACAAGCTGCATCATGTCATACGTGCTGCTGGTGATCGACCACAGCAGTTTAGGAACGAGTTCATCCATCAGTAGCATCGGATGTAGTCGCTCAAGACCAGAGGCGCTGGGTTGATGGGCGCAATGGGCGATCGCGGCTTGGACAATGAGCGTCAGTTGCGACTCTTCTTCCTCCTCTATGATCTGCTGACTGCATAGTTGGGACAGAGCTTGCTCAAGCTGCTGTTGTGCTGTTTGCTGCGTATAACGCTCTAGTGCTTCGGTATCGGTCAAGCGTACCAGGGTTGTGGGACGGAGCGATCGCCCGACAGGCTGAACAACCGGGACGTGAGTGGCAACTAAACTCGCGATCGTCGGCTTTGTCGCTGTAGCCCGTTGCAAAGCGTTCGTTTGAGCCAGCGTTTCCTCCATGAGTTCGGCTTCAATTAACTCCGGTTGTCTGGGTATCGCCTCATCGCCATCCGCTTGTGGGCTAAAGGAAAAGCCTAAGTGCAGTCGGAGGTTGCCCCCTTGCCAGTCTGCCCCTGGTTGCAGTAGCTCGATCGGCACCCCTTGAAGGAAGGTAGACAGTCCAGGCACCCTGGCTTGCAGGTGGCGCAAAATGGTTTGAAGCTGATGCTTCACCTGGGAGGGAGAATCGTCACTAGCATCGACTGCTGTATGACGAATGGGTAGTGCCGATTCATCCGATTGGACGATCGCGGTTGCTTCCAACAATGACTCAGCCGGGTAGCCAGTGGCTAAATCAAAACACCAGCGGATGGTAGGCGCTTCGACCTCTAGCATAACCACCAACCTCAACATGCCACTCACCCAGCCCTGATCTGGAAGCCAGCATTTTGCCCGGATGCCTTCAATCAGATGCATGGCACTGTAAGCACTGCGGGCTATCTGCCAAAGCAGAGATGGAATCAGGCTCTCGATCGTGATCAACGAGTGCGAAGCTGAGGAACTGAGACTCAATGGAGCGCGATCGCTGCCCAGGGGCGACTGGCTGCTAGTGGCAACGGCTAAATCTGAACGTAATGCATCCAGCACGTCGTAGGCTTCTTCGCTCACGTAGGGAAGAAGGGTCTCAAGTTTTGGAGTCTCGCTCGGTGAGCCTTTTGAGACAACCAGCGGAGACGCTTGTACTGTGTTGATGATGGTTACCAACCGCTGCATCGCTGCCAGTAGAACGGAACTCGTTGGAGGTGCGATCGGCTGTTCAGACGCAAGTGGATTCACAAACTTGAGTACAGTCTGATGCACCGTAGCCCAATCAAATGGGGCAGCCTCTGCTGACGTTGCACTGGCAGAAACCTTTTCAAGTGTGCTCAGGAGAGACGGGTTGGGCATAAGTAACCATCGTTGGCTGTTCAAGGGCGGTTATGGTAAGAATGCCCATTCTGAGATGTATTTGCAAAACAGGGAGCTTGTTCTTTGTGAAGATTTGTAAATCTGAACCGTTTCACGCCGTTGCCTCTCCCGGTTCGGTCAAAAGTCTCAGTGCAACTTACAATTTTGAGTGTATGGTCATGCCGCATCATGACTGCTTATGCCTTCAATGACTCATCCTTCAATGGCTCATCTGGATTGCGACGTACATTTCTCCACTTTTGTGACATGCCTTTCGTTGATTTACCGATCGCCCTTTTTACGTCTCCTGGACCCATGCTGTTGGACTGGGGACCTTTTTCTATTCGGTGGTACGGGTTTTTAATTGCGTCGGCTGTGCTGATTGGAGTAACGCTCGCTCAATGGCTGGCTAACCGCCGTGGTGTTAACCCAGACTTACTCAGCGATCTGGCACTTTGGCTGGTCATTGCGGCGATTCCCAGCGCACGGCTTTACTACGTGGCGTTTCAGTGGCAGGAGTATGCTCAGCATCCTGACCAGATTCTTGCGATTTGGAAAGGCGGCATTGCCATCCACGGTGCCATTTTGGGTGGGCTAGTCGCCAGTCTGCTGTTTGCCCGCCTGCGTCATGTTTCCTTCTGGCAACTGGCAGATTTAGTGGCACCATCGCTCATTTTGGGGCAGGCGATCGGACGATGGGGTAATTTCTTTAATTCAGAAGCGTTTGGTCGCCCGACCGATTTGCCCTGGAAGCTTTACATTCCTTTAGAACGCCGTCCAGTTGGCTATGAGGGGTTTGAATACTTTCATCCCACGTTCCTCTACGAATCGCTGTGGAATCTAATGGTCTTTGGTCTTCTGATCGCGCTCTTTTTTTGGGGACTGAAAGAAACCTCGCGCCTGAAGGTTGGCACCCTCTTTTTGGTCTATCTGGTTGCCTATAGCTGCGGGCGCGTGTGGATTGAGGGGTTGCGTACCGATAGCTTGATGCTCGGTCCGTTGAGAGTTGCTCAAATCGTCAGCCTGACCCAGATTGCGATCGGTCTCTTCGGGTTGGTGTGGCTGTACGTGCTCGATCGGGCGTTGCCAGACGTGGTTGCACCTCAAAAGCAGAATGCGACCAAAGACCATCAACCCAATCGCACGCCGTAATCACTCCCTACCCCAAATTCTCCCAAAAAAACACCCCAGAACCAAAGGCTCCAGGGCGAAATCAGGGTGCATCTACCACTCTATTCTTCTGTGCTACGGCGACCCGTCCGGAGAAAATGAAACACATGCCCTACAATTCTTTCCATTTGTGATTAGTCAACCAAACCAGCGGCTTTCGGCTCCTTTACCCCCTGCGGTCTACATTGTGGGAGCAGGTCCTGGCGATCCCGATTTGCTGACCGTTAAAGCCCAACGCCTCCTGTCGCAGGCAGATGTGATTTTATTTGCCGATTCGCTGGTGCCTGAAGCGCTTTTGCTGGATGTGCGCCCGATCGCAGAACTGATCCCAACCGCTGCGAAAACCTTAGACGAAATTGTGCAGCTCATGGTGGCACGAGTGCAGGCAGGTTGTAGTGTTGTTCGGCTACATTCTGGTGATCCCAGCCTTTATAGTGCGGTGCAAGAGCAAATGGAAGCATTACTGGAGGCTGGCATCCCCTTTGAAGTGGTGCCTGGTATTAGTGCTTTTCAAGCGGCGGCAGCAAAATTGCGCGTTGAGTTGACGCTACCAGGGCTTGTCCAAACCGTAATTCTGACCCGCATGAGTGGGCGTACAGAGGTGCCCTCAACGGAAGAACTCAGCACGCTGGCAGCCCATCAAGCGAGTTTGTGCCTTTATCTGAGTGCGAAGCATGTTGAAACGGCACAGGCAAAGTTGATGCAGCATTATCCAGCCGAAACGCCCGTTGCTATCTGCTTTCGCTTAAGCTGGCAGGATGAAAAAATCTGGTTGGTGCCCTTAGCCGAAATGGCAGAAACGACTCGGCGAGAAAGCCTGACGCGGACAACACTCTATATCGTGAGTCCCGCCCTGGCTGTGGCAACGGTACCAGAGGCTTATGCCCATTCAGATTTTTCTGATCGTCGATCGCCCACACGATCGCGTCTTTACCACCCCAGTCATGCCCACCTTTTTCGTCCAGCAGATCCTTAAGCGTTGCGGCAATGAAGCGTTTGGGATCGAAATAGGTGGCGATCGCTGCGTTCGTTTCCGGATTGGCTGCTGGTCGATGTGTTGTAATCCCTATGAAGCACTCATAGGTACAAACCCGCCAGACTATCTGACGGGTTTTTTGTTTGCATGGGCATGTGTATCGTGCGCTGAGTAAAGCTGTCAGAATAGAGACACGGCAATGTCAGGCTTCTGTTGCGATACCGTTAACTTTTACCTATGAAAGCGCTTGCGATCCTCTTAACCTCTCTCCTTCTCGCTGGATGGATTAGCGCGATCGCGATCCTGGCGATTCAAAACTTTAGCCCCGTTTCGCTACGCTTTTTGGGCTTTCAGTCGATTAACATTCCCGTTGGCTTAGTGCTAGCGTTTAGCGTGGGAATTGGCGTTTTGGGTACGGCGATCGTCCAGCCGTTGTTAGGACTCTCCAGCTTTCAGCAAGACGATGAAGACGCTTAGGAATGGAAATTCAATCACTTCGACAACCCAAGCCTTTTAATTGTACGAGCGCGGCATGCGGAGATCACTCTGGGCGAAGGCAAGGACTTTCTACCGCAGTCCACGCCCCTACGCACAGAATGACACTTTAATAAATCCACGACGTTTAGAGTCGGCTACAGCGGTTTCTGTCGCTCAACGATCGTTACAGCGCGTAGACTTGCCCATCAATCAGCAAGCGCGTAATGCCTTTTGCTTGCAGATGCGAAGAGGTCTTTTGCAGCACTTGACCATCAGGCAGCTTAATAACCCGTTGCGTGCGGGGGTTTGAGTAGCGCTTCGCAACCCGGTGATTGTCAAAAATCGGCAGCGTTTTTTCTAAAATTTCGGCTTCAGGAATTTGCCCCAAATCGCCAAATTCTTTCAAGGGTCTGGCAATTAACTCCGCCGCGCGATCGACGACTAGATAACAAGTGCGTGGCAAGGAGGCTTCTGCCAGCGGCAACACTTGAACCAGTGCCTTTCCAGCAATGCGACCTCCGACGAAAAGACCCTCATCCTCTAGATCGTCGTCCAGGTCATCCTCGTCCAGGTCATCATCTAAACCATCATCATCAAGACCGTCATCATCCAGATCGTCGTCGTTCTCCAAATCGCCTTCTTCTGGCAGTAAGTCTTCGCCAGTGATGACTTCTGCTGTCTCTGCTGCTGCCACATAAACCGAATCTTGGTCGTCGTAGGGTGGGTCAAAATAGCCTTCGACTACCGCACCAGAAGACGGCACTTCCGCTTCAACTGGCTCTATCGGTAGCGACTCTGCTCGATCAAGCGGCTTTGTTTTGACGATCGGCGGTGCAATAACCGGGGGGGCTGGCGGCAATTCGGAGGGTGCAGAAGAGCGCTTCCGTAGCCGTCGCCCGTTGGTGGTGACAGTGGGTGATTCATCTGAAGGGTCTGCTGCGGGGCGATCGGGCGATGATATTGCTGCCGATTCTACAGCCACCGATTTGGTCTCCAATGGTTCCCTCAAATCAGGCTGCTCACGCGCAACTTCCATCACTTTGGGCACCAGGGTTTCATTCGCAATCACTGCGTCAGGGATGGCTGATGCTTCAAGCTCAACGGCGGGTGCAGCATCGAATGCTTCAGAGTCTGAAGTCTGAAGTGAAGCGGTCTCTGAGGTGCGATTTCCCCGCTTTTGTTGAATCAGCGCTTCATATTCTGCTTCAGAGAAACTCTGCTTGAGAATCCGGCTGATGGTACTATTGCTCACACCATAGCGGCTTGCCAGGGTGGAGGTTGTCTCCCCTGGTTGCCGATAGAGCTGTAAAATTTCTTGTTTGTCAGACTCAGACAGTTTTCGAGAGGTCATGCGTTAGGCGGCAAAGAGAACAGACCGTTTGCTTCATTCTATGCTGAAGCGTTGGCAATCTGGGGTCGATCGCACAATCAGACCGAGAATCAGGCAACTCGTCCCAGCGATCAACAGTTGCTTGGCGATTCTATAAAGTATCGTCACCAATCAGGATGTCGCGCGTCTACGTCCACCCGTGCGGCTCCGTGTCCGGCTCGATAAATCGTGCTCCAGGGCGGCTCCAATACCAAACAAGACACCGCTAAACACCCAAAAAACTTCCAAAAAACCACCGCTTTGATAGTTGGCTAAATGCGTCGTCGCATATTTGAACCAGATATCCGCAACATAGAGCGAAAAAGCTGCCGCGGCTATCATCCGCCAGGATTGAGCAAAGCGCCCTCCCCAAAAAGCCAATAGCAATGTGGTGGCAATAATTAGCAAGAGCACATCACAGACAATGTAATAGCCATTGACATAAGGCTGGAGGGGTTTGAGCGTTTCCTCCAAGGATAATGCCCACGCTGGCGGTGGCGCTTTTTGCTCACCCACAGGCACAAGAGGTGCTGGAGTTCCAGGAGCGGTTTCTGGTGCTTTCTGCTCGGCAGCGGGTACAGGCGCAACCACCGGCGCTGATGGTGATGCGATCGGCTGCGTTGATTTGGGTTTCGCAGCAGGAGCCGCTTTGGGACTGGCTTTCACAGTCGTTGGTTTGACGGTTGGCTTTGCGGTTGGCTTTGCGGTTGGCTTTGTGGCTGGTGCAGTTTGCGCGGCGACAGGCTGAATCAAGAACGGTTGAGAGGCATTAGCGGCGGCTGGTGATGCCACAAACCACGAGATCACAATGCTAATGGCTGCAATGACAGCAACGACTCCCCACTGCCACAGCTCTAGGTTTAACCGTCTGGAGGCAACGGCTAGAAGAATGCCGACGATGAGAAAAATGTAGGTCAGAACGTAAAAGAAATCACCAGGTGACACATCTGCCTCTTGTCCTAAAACCGTTTCCCAGTAAAAGAAAAACAGTCCGCCCAGGAAGTAGAAGAGCATCCCCAAGCCAATGCAGAGCCAGACGTTGCGACCGCTCACGATTTGTGGACTGCGCCAGTTTCTAAAGCACAACCAGGCAGCAGTAAAGTAGGCAACTTCTTCAAAAACGGTCGTGCCAAAAGAATACCAGACCGGGTGCTCTTGCCCTGGTAGCGTAGCGCTGAAAAGCAGGAAAAACAACAGCGCCAGGACAGCCCAGACGATCTCAGAGAGGACGATCGTCTGGACAGAGAAAAACGCTTTCGGAGAACTAGATGATTTGTCCAAGGGACTGCCTACCAAACTTCAAAAAGGGTGTTGTGGAAGGAAACTGGCTTAACAAGCACGCCTGTGGCACGACTCGCATCGTAAGCGAAAGGGACGGGAAGGAATACAAAGCGTGAACATTTCTTAGCTAACGCCACAGTTTCCCCAGGGGAGATTGATTGAGCCAAGCTTGAAAGACTGTGCGATCGTTGCCCGACAGATCTTGCAAGGTATCGATCGCTCGCTCTGCAAAGGTAGTGTTCCCAAAATAGGCTTTCCCTAAGCGATGAAGCTCTTGAAGAAGCGTATTAAGGTGATGCTCTTGCCAGAGGGGAATTTGTGGGGCATCCAGGGGATCAACCGTGAGCAAATACTTAATGGCTTCTGGCGACTCTGCCTGTGGGAAGCGCCATTGTTTAAAGACTTCCGAAATATCTTTCTGAAAAAGACCTGCCTGCCGATTACCCAGTAAATCTTCGATGTCGATATAAACGGCTTGCAGCATCAGCAGAGACGCTTTGATATAAATCGGCGTGGCTGCTGCGTCACCGCCACCACCGTCTGCGTCCGCCGCCAACTGCTCTAAGCGTATTTTGCCCCAAACGCTGTAGCGCTCAGGTTCTTCCAGCAGCACGCACGCTTTGCCCTGGTTATCCGTAAGATCGCGCCAGAACGTCTTCGCATCTTCCTCCTGGCTCGCATTAAAGACACTCAGCAAGCGAAAAGTTTGCCCCTGATAAGTAAGAATCGGGATCTGCTGATCCCGTTTTGGGTGCTGGACACTGGTAATCTCAACATCCTGCCTTTTCAGAATAAACATAACGCTGCCAATTAACTCCTGTAGAGACTGGGCGTTTGGGCGGGATGATAGAGCACGATCTCGCCAGTGGTTAAAGGAGGTAGCTCAATCACTGTCAACTACTTTAATGATTGTTCGTTATGGATCTTAAAGTGACGCTAAAGCAAACATACCTTAAGCAATGCCCAATTTTGAGGCGTTAATTGACATTTCCTCCAGTGAGTTGACCTCAAGTTTTGTAAGGGGCTTGCAGATGGAGACTAATCGCGTTGGGTCGTATAGGCGAACGCTTAAAAATGAAACCGCACTTACTTGGAAGTAGATTGTTTGTAACCTTATAACCTGATGAGGTTTAGCCTATTAAACGTTATGAAGGAGCGATCGCGCAGCTAGAGTTCAGATTAACGCAGAAAATCAAGGTTGATCAGGGTTTATCGTCAAAGTTGCAGCACAGCCGTTTTGCGCGTGGCTTACGGGAAACCAGCTAGAGTTCTTCTTCTGAGGGCTTTGCCTGCGATCGAGCACTCAAAGTTTTGAGCAAGGGCAAGGACTTCTTGGTTTATGCTAGTGCTAGAGCAATGCTCTGCCTTTGGATCCTTAGCTCAGTGGATAGAGCAACCGCCTTCTAAGCGGTCGGTCACAGGTTCAAATCCTGTAGGATCCGCTTACGTTGTAGGGCTTCTAGTGTTTTTCTGGTAGGGTTAAAAACGACCAGAAACGACCAGAAACGACCAGAAATGACCGCAAAAATGGCGAAGATTTAGGGGGCGCTTGAGTCAGCTTAAAGTCGCTCCAATCAGCAACTCAGCGGAGAACATCTCTCATGAATGGCAGATGCTGGGTGACGGTAGAGGCGCGACAATCAAGAATGACTCTACTCAACAGTGGACGCTAGAAATTGAATTTGGAGCAAATTGAGCGGCGATGAAGTGTTGGATGCTCCCGGTTTCGTTGATGCTGCTGTGCTTAATTCCGTTTACTCTCTACACGCCGCCTACCAAGGGAGGACCTGGGTCTTCGAGAGGTAGCGGCACGCGCATTCTTCGTCCTGATGTGCGAGCGGTTGCTGTTATGGCTCAGCCTGATGTTGTCACCAGCAGGTGCTTGATTGCCGCAATGAGCGTGATCAAAAGCACAGCCTCCAAATAATTTATGCAAATCTGGCTATACATTCATTCACAAACCATATACACTGCTCGTTCGTAGGCTTATTGACTTTGTGAATCGGGACTAATCATGGTTAAGTATCGGGCTGCTGTTGCGTTCATTTTGACGATGTTCGCCGTGGTGCTAGTAGGCTTTAGCAGCGTTGCAGAGGCAAAAACGCTGTCTTATACTCCCGCTCAGGTAGAAGAAATTCAGACGTATGCTGCCGAAGTGTCAGAACTGCGCGATCGCCTCCCTGAGCTTGCCAAGCTGATTCAAGACGAGAATTGGACGTTTACGCGCAACTTCATTCATGGTCCACTGGGAGAGCTACGAGCCAAAATGGCTTACATCTCGCGGAGTTTAGTACCCACAGAGCAAGCAAAAGCACGCGCACAAGCGACTGAAACCTTTAAAGGTCTTGTGGCGATCGATGCCGCCGCCGAAAAGAAGGACTACAAAGCCGCCATTCGCAACTTTGGCAAGGCTACTAAAAGCCTGGATGCTTTTCTAGATCTTGTTCCTGAAGCGTAAGCAGCATCAATTAAGAGGAGTCAGCCGCCAGAGCTTTGGCTGTTAGAGCAAGGCTTTCTCCACTGCGAACAGGCAGATACACAGGAAAAACTATGTGCTGGCGTGCCTGCACTGCTACTGGTAGCTGATGCCTACTTACAGTGCCTCGATCGCTTGCTTCAAATCAGCCGTGAGCAATTGAGCGCTTTGCTTCGGCGTTTTCAAATTGTAAGCCGCGACACATAACGGTTGTCCAATGAAAATTTTGACTCTAGAACGCCAGGGTGCTAGCGGCTTGCTGTAGTAAAAGCGAATCGGCACAACCTGGATGCCAAGGTTTGGTTGGCTAGCTTCTGCCTGTAGCGCGAGTCGAGCCAAGCCAGGTTTTAGTCGCTGCACCTGCGTCTCACGAAAAATATTGCCCTCAGGAAAAATCACCAGCGATTCCCGGTTTTGCAGCAGTTCTACCCCATGCCGGAGACTCGCGATCGCAGGACGGCTTGTATCGATCGGAAAGCCGCCTAAATGTCGGATGAACCATCCTTGCAGCCCCCTCACCTCGTCTGCCGAAACCATAAAGCGGAGATGACGACCTGTAATGTCGTGTCCGGCGGCATACGGCACCAGCACAGCATCCCAGCGAGAACGATGAGTTGGGGCAAGGATGACTGGTCCACTCTGAGGTAAATTTTCGCGCCCAATGACTTCAACCCGTCTGAAGTAAGCTGGTACGACAAGATAGCGACCCAAAGGATACACCAACGAGGCTAGCCAAGAAGAGCATTGAGAGTCTGCTGATGTTGCGACAGCGGGGCTGTGAAGACCGTTCCCTTTCAACAGGCGTACTGCCAGTGAAGTGTCCGGCGCAGACGGCTGAGGCGGAAGATCACAACCATCAGAGTGCAAATTTGTTTGGCAAACTTGGTGCTCGTGACCAAGTGGACTCACCTGAGTGTCAGAAGTGGCAGGCAATTGACCTGCGGTGTAAAACGGTCGGGTCGAATCAAGCAAGTTCATAGCGTACACAGGGCAGACGAGATGCGAAAACAACACGTACATCTACCGTAGAGCGCTCTGGAATCGTCGTCGTCTGCTTTAAGGACAGTTTTTAGGGTGGCATGAGCAATGTGGAGGCAGGGAATGGGGAGTCGGGAGTCGGGAGTCGGGAACTGACTGGGCTAGGGGCTGTCATCAATTACGACTACACATTGCTTGCAGGAAGGTTTCCAGCCCCTAGCCTGGTGTGTGGGGACGGGCGTGACACTGCTGATATTGCAAGGTTTCGGAGCTAATTGATGACACGCCCTAGAGAGCCTTGTCTGATGAAGAATGGCTACGACGCTGGGCGAACCAGGACTGGAGTTGTTGTCGGCACGTCACTTCCAGGATGCCTCCCAGCACTGGAAGCTGATGATTAGAGCAGGCACTGTCGGGAAGGTTGAGCACCGATCGCACCGCGCCCGCTTTTGGATCATCGGCTCCATACACCAGTTGCCCTAGCCGTGCCAGCACTACGGCTCCTGCACACATGGGGCATGGTTCCAACGTGACGTAGAGGGTACATTGGGTGAGATGCCAGTCGTTGAGTACCTGTCCGGCGGCGCGCAAGGCAAGGATCTCAGCATGGGCAGTAGGGTCGCGATCGCGTTCACGCCGATTCTCAGTTTCTGCGATCGCCCGTCCAGTCGGATCGACAATCACTGCCCCAACTGGCACATCGCCAGCGTCTCCAGCAGCCTGGGCAAGCGCGATCGCCCGCTCCATCCATCGGCGATGTTGCAAGTAGTCTGGATGGTCAAAGGCAATAGGAATGGGCATAGACGAAGGCGAGGTCTGCCACTTTATAGTGCTGGCTCTACAAGTAAAGAATCTAGCTGTTTCTGGCTGTCTAACTGGTAGAGATCGTCACAGCCGCCAATATGCCGCTGGTTGATGAAAATCTGGGGTACCGATCGACGACCATCGGCGCGTGCAGCCATTTGCGTTCTAGCCGCTTCATCGCCGTCAATTTTGTATTCTTTGAAAGCAACTCCTTTCCACCACAGCAGCAGTTTGGCACGGATGCAGAACGGACAGGTTTGCCAGGTATAGATTTCGACGTTTGCTTTGACCCGTTCAGGATGACGGTTCAATAGCGCGTTGAGGGTTTGAAGCATGGGGCTAACTCCACGATCGCGGTGGACAACTATCTAAGTGACGCATTAAGTGACGCAAACCTCGGCGGTTTCAACCAAGGATCGAACATCTGACCATCACAGTGACTCAAACCTCCGAGGTTTTGGTCAAAATGTGTAAGTACTATTGAGCAGTGGGAAAAGGCACAGCCAATAGTATGCCAAGTCCAGCAAGGGCCATGACCAGTGAGACCCCTAGCAGCTTGAGTCGCTGCGACCAGGGGGTATCTGAGTTGGCAGCTTGCTGAGGCGTGCGCAATCGGGGCTGAGTGGGGGCAACCAGAAGAATGAGGCTACCCAGCACCATCAAGCTGCCCAAAATTGCAGCCGTTCCAGCAATCCAGGTCGAGATTAACCACATCATGGGTGATTGACGACTAACAAACCTGAGTCAAGCGCCGTGGCTAGGAGTGCCTTTCGTAGCCACGACAACCTGAATTGATTGACTCTAATTTTAACGCTAACCAGTTAGACAGCTAACCAAATTAGACATCATAGATTCGACATTCCGCTGCATCGGGGCGCTCATCGCAGTAGCGATCGAGGCTCGTTTTCGGCTGTAGACGGCGATCGGCTGAAGCAGCCTGCACTTCTTCTACTGCATCCCAGGCGGCTGCACATTCACTGGAAAGATCGCCATTGGTACTGCAAGCTGTGCGTGCGTGCTCTAGCATTGATGGGATCTGTGCTTCGAGCGTAGCAGCGGCATTGGTTTCGAGATTGTTGTCCAGTAACTTAGACATGATGTTGAGATCTCCTTGTAATCGGGTTGATGTAGCGTGAACCCGTGTCCATACACTTGTGTAGAGCGTGTATAGATCCAATCTAACGCTGTTTTTATCGTTTGGTTGGTAGGAAATTTGGCTAGCGACATTCGGACAACCCAACCAAGCGTTCATTGTTAAACAGTCTTGCTTTAGATAAATACCGCAGTAAAACTTAACACGCTCAAGTAGGGAGATTCCTGTCAAGCGCGTCTCCCCCTTTTGGTAGACTTAAAGACTGAGAACAGCATTTATGAAACCGCGCAAAATCAAGCAGTTGGAGGACTTACTTCGTGGAGAACACGCTCGGCTTAGAGATTATTGAAGTAGTAGAGCAGGCTGCGATCGCATCTGCCCGCTGGATGGGCAAAGGCGAGAAGAACATTGCTGACCAGGTAGCAGTGGAAGCCATGCGCGAACGCATGAACAAAATCTACATGCGAGGTCGCATTGTGATTGGGGAAGGGGAACGCGATGACGCGCCCATGCTCTACATCGGCGAAGAAGTCGGCGTTTGTACGCAGCCCAATGCAAAAGATTTTTGCAATCCCGATGAGCTAGTTGAGATTGATATTGCAGTCGATCCGTGTGAAGGCACCAACCTGGTTGCCTATGGACAACCTGGCTCAATGGCTGTGCTGGCAATTTCCGAAAAAGGTGGGCTGTTTGCCGCGCCCGATTTCTATATGAAGAAGTTAGCCGCCCCACCCGCCGCTAAAGGCAAAGTGGACATCAATAAATCAGCCACTGAAAATCTCAAAATTCTAGCGGAGTGCCTGGATCGAGCGATCGAAGAACTGGTTGTGGTTGTCATGAAGCGCGATCGGCATACCGACCTCATCAAAGAAATTCGGGATGCGGGTGCTAGAGTCTCACTCATCAGTGATGGGGACGTAGGTGCAGCCATCTCCTGCGGCTTTGCGGGTACAAACATTCATGCGCTGATGGGCATTGGTGCCGCACCGGAAGGGGTGATCTCTGCGGCTGCCATGCGGGCAATGGGTGGGCACTTCCAGGGTCAGCTCATTTACGATCCAGCGGTTGTGAAAACAGGACTGATTGGTGAGAGCAAAGAGGCAAATATCGATCGCCTTAAGAGCATGAACATCACCGACCCTGATAAAGTGTATGACGCTCATGAACTTGCCTCTGGTGAGACGATTCTGTTTGCTGGCTGTGGTATTACCTCTGGCAACTTAATGGAAGGTGTCCGCTTCTTCGGCGGCGGTGCCAGAACTCAGTCACTGGTCATTTCAAACCAGTCCAACACGGCCCGATTTGTAGATACGATCCACCTGTCGGGCAAGCCAAAAGTCATCCAGTTGCACTAAGTTGTTAGATGTTGGTTGTTAGTTGCTAGTCATAAGGCTCTAAAAACTAACAACCAACCACCAAAGGCTCAAGAATCGGTTCACCATAAAAGAGCGCATTTTTAAGATGAACATTGCCGTTGTAGGGTTAAGCCACAAAACAGCCCCGGTTGACGTTCGAGAAAAACTGAGCATTCCAGAAACCCTTTATGACCGTGCGATCGCGCAGCTTTGCGCCTGTCCTCACCTTGAAGAAGTAGCGGTTCTCAGCACCTGCAATCGCCTGGAAATTTATCTCGTTACCAGCGAAACCGAGCAGGGCATCCGCGAAGTGACCCAGTTTTTAAGCGATCACAGCAAGCTTTTTCTTCCTCAGTTGCGTCCCCATTTGTTTACCTTGCTGCATCAGGATGCGGTGATGCATTTGATGCGCGTCGCGTCTGGATTGGATAGTCTGGTGCTGGGCGAAGGGCAAATTCTGGCGCAGGTCAAACACTGCCACAAGCTAGGGCAGCAGCACCAAGGCATTGGGCGCATTCTCAATCAACTCTTTAAGCAAGCGCTTACGGCTGGGAAGCGTGTCCGCACCGAAACCAGCATTGGCACCGGAGCGGTTTCCATCAGTTCCGCAGCGGTGGAACTTGCCCAACTTAAAGCCCAAAATTTAGCGGCTTGTCGTGTCGGCATTCTAGGCGCAGGCAAAATGTCTCGTCTTCTGGTGCAGCACTTGCTCTCTAAAGGCGCGGTAAATATTTCCATTTTGAATCGATCGCTGGAACGCGCCCAAGAGCTAGCCAAACTCTTTCCAGATGCCGCCTTACATCTACACCCACTGTCAGATTTGTCCACGATATTAGCAAACTCTGATATCGTCTTTACCAGCACCGCAGCAACGGAACCGCTACTCGATCGCGCCAAGCTCGAAATGGTGCTGGATCCGGCGCAACCGCTGATGCTGTTTGACATTGCCGTGCCGCGCAACGTGCATACCGATGTGAATGAACTGCCCCACGTCCAGGCGTTTAACGTGGATGACTTGAAAGCAGTCGTTGCCCAAAACCAGGAAAGCCGTCGCCAGATGGCAATGGAAGCAGAGATGCTGCTGGATGAAGAAGTGGACACCTTTGATAGCTGGCTGCGATCGCTTGAAACCGTTTCCACCATCAGTAGCCTGCGCGACAAGGTTGAAACCATCCGCGCTCAAGAACTTGAGAAAGCACTGTCGCGTCTGGGCACCGAGTTTGCCGAAAAGCATCAGGAAGTGATCGAAGCGCTCACCCGTGGCATCGTCAACAAAATCTTGCACGACCCAATGGTCCAGCTACGCGCACAGCAGGATATTGAAGCCAGACGGCAAGCCATGCAAACGCTCACAACCCTCTTCAAGCTGGAATCTACGTCAAATAAGCAGTTTGGTTAGGGGTGAGAAGTCAGAAGCCAATCAGTCAGACACCTTGGTCGCAGGCTAATGAGGAATCCATCTCTATTTAAGCGCCGCGCCACTGCACGATCGCGCCCTATATCCCTAAATCTGATATGATCGCACTCCAATCGCTTAGCCTTGGTTCTATGCGTTGATGCAGCTTGTAGGAGCGGCGATAGGGCTAAATCTGAGTGGGCAATATTAACAGATGACCTTGAGCACTGAACAATAAACTCTGTACGAACTGATTAAAGCTGTGTTTAGTGGCAATCAACTTGGAGCGATGGTTTGCCATAACTCCGCCGGAACAAATCTCGACAAATGCCCCACATTGGTTGTCGCAATAACAACATCTGGAATTTCGAGAGTGATGGCTTGAGCCGCCAAAATCATATCACCGTCAATTGTTTTGTCGCCTGCTGTGGGTTGTCCTTGCTGGCGCGCTTGTGCCCAAAACTGGGCTGCTTGACGCATGGCGATCGTGGTCAGTGGTAGGTACTCAAGCAATTTGGCTAAATCATCTAAACGAGCAATGCCTTTAGCTTTGTTTGCCCGCAACAATTCACGCCGAACCTCGTAGTCTGCAATCTCTGGAATGATCACGCGGCTCCCTGATGTGAGTTTGAAGCCACTGGGCGCAAGCAATACTCTCAGCGGATAGCTTTGGATTAGTAACGAGACCGAGCGGTCCTGTATCTAGCACCAGAATGCGACTCACCAAGTAATACCTTTCATCTCAAGGGGAAATAACTTGCGATCGGACAAGCGATCGTTATCCAAGGCATGAATCAAATACTGACCTGTTTCTTGCTGTTCCAAATCATCCTCATCATCCATCCACGCTTGGAGCAAGTTAACCGCTTCGGTTTGTTTTTGCTTCAACATAAGAGAATTCGTCAAGAGTTGCAGTGCCAAAGCCTCTACGGAAAGCCCGTGCTGATTGGCTTCCTGTAAAAGATACTGCTCCAACTCTGGCGATAGGTTAAGGGTTAGCGTCATGAGTCTGTTAAGGATACACTCTAGATTTTAAGCCTGTGCAGTCTGTGATCGCGCTCCAATCGCTTAGCGCTGGGTTTTATGTGTTGATTTGACTGTCAGGAGGGGCGATCGTATTAAACCTAAGTGAGTGATTTAACGGTGAAGATGAGCGGCGACAAATAGAACCGAAACGAAGCGAAAGAATTTTACTCGCCGCTCCATCGCATTGTTAGACCGAGCCCCAACGAAGTAACTCTCAACTACGGCATTGCTTCAATCGTCACGATACCGTCCTGAACTGCTTCAATGTACAACTTAGATCCAGACAGTAAACTCATCCCAACAAGTGGCTCTGCCTCTGACGCTGCTACATCCACAACTTGATATTGTCCATGCCAGATGACAAAGGCACGGTACATCTCGAAAAGGACTTCACTGCCATCTCCTAACGTTGCAGAGTCGCGGAATATCCAAGGCAGTTCCAGCGATTCGATGATGGATAACGGAAGGGACAAGAAACCAGTAAACCCTGTATCAATTACGGTCTGAACCATTTGCTGTCGTGCTTTGCTGTGACCCACAACGACCGGAATGATTGCTTCACAACTTTGATTCACGAAGCCTTGCATCATACCGACTTCTTCAGGCTCCGCGAACCAAATCGATAAACGGTGCGATGCCCAATCCGGATCACCCAAGGTTGAGCATCAGGCACACGTTCATAGAGGCGATCAGTGGCTTCGATGGTCGTGTCAGCAACTTCAAAGGCTGCGGTTTCAATATCGATCGCTACGATTCTACCGTGGTTGCCTTCCTCGACTTGCGATCGCACCTGAGATTCGTAAATCTCATTACCACGACGAGCGTATTCTTCTTTGGAGTAGCGGGGTTGTCGCACTGTCATGAGCCTAACCTCGTCTCAACGCTTGCTTACCCATCTTAACTTGGGCGATCAATTGTGCTACCTCTTTAAAGCTCTCATCCTTCAAACTGGTTAGGCTGGGTCTCAATCATATCCAATATGCTTCGCCCAATGGGCTGTGACGTTCGAGGCGACCTCGCAATCGCAAAAGCCGCCATACTCGCCGAACCACTCCGCGATGGAATCCTCTGGAAGCGACCGCGACCGCAAAAACTCTCTGGAACGTCGAAGCGTGTGGTCGCAATAACACCAAATCTCGTCGTCGCGCTGCTCAAACAGCGTGCTGTCAAGCATCTTGAACAAATCCCGCAAATCTGCCTTCGAGATGGGCATCCGAGCTTCCGCATCCGCGTGCTCTCTCTCACGAATGCCTCGAATAATCTCTCGCCGTCTCTGCTTCTCTAGTTTACTCGGCATAGCTGTAGCGGGTGAAGCGGACTAACTATGTATTAAGTATCAGATCTGCTGGATAACACCTTGGTTTTCCAGAATTATCCATCACTTTTGCTGGATAACACCTGATTTTTAAGGAATTAAATCGAAAAATTTCAGGTTAAGTTTGAGATTTTGGGATATTATCTGTCATTTTCAGATAGTTAATTCAGCTACCGAGGGCGATGCTCCAGTCTGAGCCTTTCCTGATTTGATTGTGGGGGTTGAGATTTGAGGCGGATTTCAAGGTGGATAAGAGCACGATCGCCATTCACGCACTTCTGATTCTCTTTAATGCGTCTTGGATACTTGGTAATGAGGTGGAGGATGCTGGTAAATGAGCTTCGGACATTGAGAAATGAGTTGTTGAGGGTCATGAATGAGTATGAGGATGCCCGTAAATGAGTCTTTGATGCGGGTGAATGAGTCCTGGAGGTTCATTAATGAGTATCCGGAGGTCTATTTAAGTGTCTTCCATCCTTATGAATGAGTATTGGCTACCTGATTCATAAGTCTTTCATCCGCTCGAATGAGTCTTTCAGGCTCCCGCTACACCTTCTCTATTTCTCCGATACCACCAGATTGGAGGAAGCCGATCGCCCGAACTCTTCAGGCGCGTATTCCAGATGTGCCTCTGCACCGGGGTAGACGAAATTGCCGGGGGTGACGGAGCGGACGAGGTAGTGGAGGGTGTATACACCGGGGTCGAGTTTGTCGCCAAAGGCAACGACGCGATCGTGGTAGATGGTCTGGTAGCCAAGTTGCCAGCTATCACCCTGTGCCTGGAAGTAAGGCGTGGTGGTCTGGAAGCTGTTATCCACTGCTTCAAAGCCAGCGGGTAGCGGATCGGTGACGACAACATGATCAACGGGATGATCGGTGATAATCTCCAGCCCAATGTCGTAAACCTGCCCCACGGGAACGGTGAGCGGATCGGGGGCATAGAGTCCCGTTTTGTACAGCACTTTGTCTTCGTTGGCGGGACGAAGGGTGCGGGTGACGCGCAAGCCGTTGAGCTTACCGGGTTGGTTGCCCTGGAGCCGATAGCGATAGGCAACGAGGTAATGCAGGATGCCCTGCCCGGTCTTTTTGAGGGTGATGTCGGTGCGATCGCGCGGGAGATCTGCCATCTTCACCGCCACGTCAGTGCTGGGCGTTTTGTAGCCCTCAAACTTCGCAGAGGTCAGCGTTTTGCCTGCCAGGGTTGCCGTTGCTTCAAAGTTGGGTGGCGTGGGCTGAAGTTTGCTGTATTCGACGATCGCGGTCAGTGCTTCGGCATTGTCGTGGGTGCCCTGCCAGATGCCGTTGCGCCGTTGTCCGAGAAGCCCTTTGAGGAGGCGATCCAGATCGTCGGACTTGGCATTTTGAGCAATGAAGAGCCGTAATGCTTGAGCCTGAGCGGTGGTTGGCGAATTTAGCCAGCGCCAGTTAGGAGGCAGATTTACAGTGGCATTGCGTCCCGTTTGATAAATCGTTTCCTGGAGCTGGTTCACCATTGACCTGGCTTCTTGCTGCCATTCTGGGAACTGGGTCAGGTAGCGCGCGAGTTTGATCTGGCTGACGGGATCAAGCTGGTTTCGCTGGCTGTAGAGGTCGGAGAGAAAGTCGTTGCGCCGATCGCCCAACGCAGCCAGAGCGATCAAGGTTTCCAGCCGTACCTGGTTTTTGCAGAGGGCTTCTTTGCAGTAGTCGTACTGTCCGGGGTCGGCGAGGAGCTTTTTGAGGTAGGCGGTTAAGGGAGTGAGGAGTGAGGGGTGAGAGGCAAGGAGTGAGGCATTGGGTTTGCTGAAGGCGCGATCGGCGAGGGCGATAGCTTGAGCAGCATAGGGGGTGATGAAGGGGTCGGAGGTTTCCTGGCTGGGGTAGGAGGCGAACCCACCGTCGGGCTTTTGGAGTGCCTGGAGGCGATCGAGCGCTTGATTCGCCTGTTTCGCAGGATCGAAGCTGGCGAAGGTTTGCCCATAGGTTTGGGTGAGGGCTTGGAGGTTGGCGGCGATCGCCAGTTGACTGGCAGCAGGTTCCAGGAAGGGGAGATCTTTCTCGTCTAGCACCTGTTTGGCGGGAGCCGCGAGGGTGGGAACCAGGCTGCTGGCAAGGGAAATGTCCAAGCCGCCTGCATCGGGTGCCACGTTTTTATCGACGTTCAGGGGAATGGTTGCCTGATCGGTAGTCGTTCCTGCTTCCACGACCTGTTCCGTGACATCCAGGGGCTTGATGTCGAGCGGCACTTCAAAGGCATCAGTGGCGCTGCCAAGCTGGGTGGTAAATTCCACCTTCGCGTCGCCTGTGGACTGCACGACAACGGGGAAGCGATAGGCGCTGGTGCCTGTCGTTGCTTGAGCCTGTTGCTGTCCAGAGGAATTATCCAGCTTGAGCGGCTCGGTGACGGAGCCGTTGACGGTCAGATTACCCGTTTGTTCAGCCGTGTTGGTGACAGACACACCTGCCTGGAAGCGATCGCCCGGTCGCGCAAACTGGGGTAAGAGGGGATTCGCAATCAGCGGTTTCGTGGTGACAAAGGTGGTGTCGCTATTGCTGCCAAAGTGCATGGCTTCATCGGTGGCAACTGCCATCACGCGCCAGGTGGTGAGGTCGTCGGGCAGCTTGAATTTGACCGTTGCGTTGCCGATCGCGTCTGTCTTCACGGAACCGTTGTAGTACGCTAGCGGTTTGAAGTCGGTACGAACGCGGGTATTGCCTGCGCCATTGGAGGCACCGCCCCCATAGCCCCAGCCTTTTTCCAGGGGAGATGACTGCGGTTGCAGCACCACATCGGGTCGGTTGTCGCTCAGGCGGATGGAGACGGGCTGTTCGGCATAAACCGTCTTCACCAGGTCAGGGGGACGATAGCCGCTGAGTTGCAGCACCGCTTCGTTGACCACCATGAGCGTTACCTGTCCCTTCGCCGCCTGACCCTGGTTGGTGACTCGAAGCTGCACGGTTTGTTCGTCTCCAGGCTGGAGGCTCGGTGCCACTGTCGTTTCAACTTGAAGGTATTGGGAACCCAGATCCGTTTCAAAGGGGGCAAAGCCAATACGAACGAGTTTGTCCAGACTGCCGGGTTCTACCTGCTCCAGCGGCTTGCCCTGACGGATCAACACGGCTTCTACGGCGGCATTGGGCAACATCTCAGGCGTAACCTGGAACTGCATGCTAGGCGCACTGCCCTGAACCTTTGTCAGGGTTTTGTAGATTGTGTTGTGTCTTACTACTGCAAAGTACAGTTCGCCTTCGGGATAGGGGGACTGAATCAGCGCCGTCGCCGTTTCGCCCACCTGGTAGCGCGTTTTGTCGAGTTTGATTTCCAGACGGTTGTTGCGGTAGCGACTGCCCCAACTCGCAGCAGCATCACCCGTTGCCCAAAGCTGCACATCCGTCGCGCTGACGGGATTGTTGTCTACAGTTGCCCGAATCCGATATGACCCGGAGGTGGTCGGCTTCAAATTCGCGGTCTGGGGGCTGGCATCGGATTGAATATCCGCTGTGGCAACGGTTTTGTATTCCACCTGGTCTTGCTGGGTGCGACTCCCTTCCACCAGTTTAGACACGCGGCTGTAGGTCATCTGCTGGAGTTCCAGATGGACCTTCTGGTTCAAGACCGGAGTGCCTGAGGGATCAGTGACGATGACCTTGACGGGAAAATCCTGTCCTGCCGTTGCCACAAAGTCGCTTTGCAATCCGATGAGCTTGTCGGTGGGCAGCGCCAGAAAGGTCTTGGAGTCGGCAACGGAGAGATTCGACACATCCGAAACCTGGGCATCGACGCGATAGGTCATGGGATAGGGCAGTTCCTTGTCAACCGTGACCGCCTGACTGCTATCCCCGGTTTTGCTCAACACCTGATTGGTTTGGAGAACATCGGTGCTGACCGTGGGCGCTTCTTCGGGCCAGAACCACTGTTGCCCAAACGCAAAGCCATCCCACCCTTTGGGCGCAAATTCTGCTTGCTTGCGGGTGACGTAGTATTCAACTTTGCCGCCTTCCACTGGGGAGCCGAAAAGATAGTTGCTTTGGGTTTTGGCGGTGATGGTTTGACCGAGGGACGCGATCAGCGAGAAATTTGGCGTATCAAGTTCTGAGTTTTGAGTTGACGCGTTTGGCTCACCAGGTTTGCCACCGTCGAGAGTCAAGGCGACTTTGAAGTTGGGTGGCTTGAATTCGGCGATACGGAATTCGCCTGCAATTTCAACGTCATTCGCGTTCTTAGCGAGGATGGCATAGTAGCCGAGGGGTTGGTTCTTGCCGATCGCCCATTCCTTCGAGAACGTGCCGAACTCATTCGTCGTCTGCGTGCCCAGGCTGGTTTCCTGTCCGTTGGAATCCCTTAAAGTGAGCGTATAACGAGCATTTTTATCCTGCTTCAAGGCACCGTTTTGCAGGTAGTAAGCGGCTCCAGTGAACCAGGCAGTTTCACCCGGTTGATAGAGCTGGCGATCGGAGAAGATAATCCCCCGCGACTCTGGCTTACTACTCTGCCACCCCGCATCTACACCATACTCGTAGGCACCGCTGTATTCTGTTGTGCGCGTAAATGCCCAGTCCTTGCCTTCTTGCGCCACGATGAGGAGTTTGGGGGCATCAGCAAAACGTCCGGCTCCACCCATACAGGTTTGCAAGGCTTTACTGTCGAGCAGCAGCGTTCCAGTTTTGTCGGTTTTGCCCGTAGCACAGGCGATCGGTTCAGGCTGGGTTTTCGCTTCCAGCTTGGATGGGTAGATTTGCACGGCGGCATTGGCAACCGCTGCACCGTCCGACAGGTGGCTCACGCGCACCATGCCCGATTCGGGGAACCATTGGGCGAACACACCCAGGTTGGTCAACTGTACCAGACCATAGGTAGTCGGCTCACGCCATTTCTGCTGGTTGCCGTCCTGATACTGGTTCGTGCGCGCCTGCACGCCATACGCCAGCATCCCTGTAGCGCCGCCCAGTTGCTTTTGCAATGGTACAGGGATGTCGATCGCCTGGTTCTTTTGCCCCTTTACAGGCGTACTCTTCCAGCTTGAAGGGGTGGGCAACAGTCCTTTACCGTTCTCACGAGGATAGGCAGTGTCGGTGTAAACCAGATCGGTGGGCTGCACCACAGCAAAGGCTGCTTTGTAGTTAGCAAGGTTGACTGTGGAAAGGTTGAGTTGAAGGTTTTTACCTGTGGGGAAAATATTTAGTCCGGAGGGTGCCCATAGGTCTGCTGCCACATCGCCCGTGGTGTAGTCCGTTGTCACAGGTTTGCCAAGCGTTTGCCCGTATTTGTCCTTCAGATCAGCGCCCAGCTTCACGGTGTACTTGGTTGTAGGGTCGAGTGCCCAGGGGTTGAGGGCAACGATGCGATCGCCCTCATACACTTTCACCAGGGGTACCTCTTTCTTGGGCGCTGGCTCGACGGTAATGTGGGCGATCGCCGATTCTGCATCCACTTCGTTGTTGAACGCTAACTGCGGGCTGCCGTTCACAAAGCGTCCTTGTGCGCCGCCTGCATCGGGCTGTCCGTAGTAGCTGAGTTTCTGAAACACCAGCGGTGAGTAGGTTTCAACCTGGCTGGCAAAGACTCCCTCACTTGCCACATTACCGTTAGCAGCCATCAATCCTGGCGAGATTTCCAGACGGTAGCGAGTGGCTTTGGCAAGGGTTTGTTGGGGTTCGATCGTGTAAATCCAGTCCCGCGCCGAGGGATCAAATTGTTCAGCAGGTGATTTTTCTTCAGGATACTGATCGCGTACTTTCTCCTCGCTTTTCTCCAGCGCCACATTCAGCCCAACCCCGTTCTGGTCGTTGCCGGGTGCAAGCTTCACATGGTCTTTGAGCGAGGCTAAATCGAGTTCTGTGTTTGAGGTGAATTTGAGAACGGGCTTTAGATCGAGCGGTTCTGCCGCTTCGCCCTGGGGTGTGCCAGCAGCGGGTTTACCAGGCAGATTGGTGAGCTTGATCGGCTCGGTATTAAACGTCCAGGCAAGATCTTGATCCAGACGATGTTGCTTGAGATCTGCCAGACCTGCTTTGAGCGTGACCTGCACGCGGGCGGCTTTGGGAATGGCACGATCGCCCTGAAACCCGACCATCCTCGGCGTGAGAAAGCGCCACTGACCGGGCAACGGTGGCACCAGTTCAAACTTTTTCAGCAGGTCTTGGGGTTCTTTGCTTTCCAGGTTTTCTACTGGCAGCAAGGGTTCCTTGAAGCGGACGCGAATTTGCGCGGTGGTGGCAGCTTCTCCAGTGGGGCTGATCTGTTCAATCCAGTCGGGTAGCTTGGGTACGGCGAGAGCGGCAACGGAAGGTTGTGGATTGGCGGTTGGCGTAATGTTTGCAAAGCTACAGCCCTTAATGACCAAAGCAACACATAATGCGAGCAAAACAAACCACGGCTTGATGCCTTTCCCACGTCTCATCACCATTTCCCCACTGTGTATCCAATCGCAGCTGACCGATCGCCCACTACCACACCATTCCTACTCGCAAGGTCAGGGCAATTCCTCGTATTGGCTATAAATCTTTACTATGAGGGGTGGCGAGAAACCACGACTAGACGGTTAAGGATCGTGAATTGAATTAAGATCGGCAACCTCAGCCTTTACCTGTACGGGCGCGGCATGCGGTAAACAGTCTTTGTTATTGACCGAGAACCTTCTGCCTCCTGCCACGCCCCTACGCAAAGAATGACATTTTGATAAGTCCACGATCCTAACGCTCCAATCTTTGACGGCGTAGCAGGGGGCTTGCAGTCAACGCCCGTGTTTGAGGCTATGGCTTTGGGCACACGGTTGTAGCGTGTTCGTCAGTTAGAATGAAGGCAGGCTGCATGAGATTTCGGATCAAGGCGCACGCCATTCGACTCACTTTGCTGCTTTACTTCGCCAATTAACAGTCAGGCAAAGAAGTTAGTAGCTAACCGCTGGTTATTCACGCGAAACTGCATTCTACTCAACTGAAAGCGTTCACCCGTTTTAGCCTGTGATAGGAGGCTTATAAGATGTTTCGTACTGCTGTATCTGTCCTCTGTGCCGTAGCGGTGCTTTCACCAACGGTAGCATTTGCTGGTGACTGGCGCGATCGCGGCTCTTATGATCGGAGTGTTTACGAACGCAAGTCTTACGGTCGCTCTTACGACAATCGACGCGATCGTGAGCGGATTCGGGTGATCGACTTCTACAACCGCAATCGTGATGACCGGAATTGGAACTCCGACCGACGCGATCGGCGCGATTGGGATCGGCGCGATTGGGATCGGCGCGAAGCCGAACGGGCACGTTACTGGCGCGATCGCCGTGATGACCGCTATCGCCGCGACTACGACCGCGATCGCTATAATCGCCCTAGCATCATTATCTTTCCGCGCATCTCGTTTTAGTGGCAATCTGTAGGGACGTTACATTAACGTCCCTACTACAAAAATTGTGAACAACAGTTCTAGAACACTACTGAACCACAGCGGCTTGAACTCTACTTAGGTGGTGCCAGCGGGGGGCAGGTTTTGTAACCAGGCGAGGCTTTGTCGAAATTGCATTGATAAATCGTGCTTTTCTGCCAGCTTGGTGGAATTTCTAAGAGATCGCGTGTGCCCGTAATGCCCTGCCCCACGAAGAGTAAGAGCGCCACGCAATTGAAGACCACATGCGTTGTCCGCCAGCGATTTGCCCGATCTTCGTAGATGTCGCGGACGATTGCCAGCGAAAAGACCATCAGCAGCGCCGCGACCAGCCCATAGTAAAAGTGAGACACAAACCAGGCATTATCCAGACGGTAAACCCCATCCTGAAAACCGAGAACCACAAGACCAATGCCAGTCAAGGTTGCGAAAACGCCTCGCCAGACTTTAGCTTGCGCTTTGTAGAGAAATACCAGTGAGGTGATCGTCGCCACATACAAGAGCACAATCAAGGTGACTTTGAACGGCTCTTTACTGAGCAACTCTTTTTCCTGGATATTCTCAAAGATTGGGTAGGTGATGCCAAGAGAGTAAATGCCAACGACCGCGCCAGTCAGCCAGCGACCCAGTTGCACATGTTCTGCTCCAACCACCGGGGGAATTTTGCTCTTGGTTTGTGCCTTCACTTCCAGACGACGCTGACGGGTTTGCCACGCCATTCTCACAACCATTCCAATAAGGGGAAACACAACGATCACGGCGATCGCTGGATGCAGCAACAGGATAAAATCTTCGGCATTCAGATCCATACAGCATCACCTAGAAGAGTCAAGGACGTTAGCAGCGTATCAGGCAAAGCTGAGAGCCTGCTGAGTTGAGCAAAGTTTTGCAATATAGTGGTTTTCGTTTCAGTGAAAGACAGGCTTTTAGGGTTTGAGGCAGAGGGCAGGAGGCAGGAGGCAGAAGGAAATTCCGATTTCTCGTACCTTCTGCCCTCTGCCCTCTGCCTTCTCCCTTGCTAAGACTGTACTTCAGGCGATGATCGTTAGCCCTTAACCTTTTCGTTGCCCTTGAACCGAACAGCCTTGAACACGCTTCGCGATCGCCCAAACAATTTAGACTTTCAGCACCCAGGCGCTACGGGTGTCAGCACTCACAAACGAAGCTGGAATCACCGCAAGATCAACACCCAGTGACTTAAACGCCGAGCGAATCAACGTGGCGTGAGACGCTTCCGTGGCACCGATGCTGGCACCTGCTGTAATCAGTGCTGGCGTTTTGAGCTGAGCGACTTCACGACCGTAGGCGATCGCGGCATCGGTTTCTAGCGCCAGTGCCAGTTTGGCAATGTTGACATCTGAGTCGAGCGCACCTTCGCCTGCTTTCAAATAGGATGAGAGATCGTATTGTTTCTGCGCTTCAATCGGCATTCCACCTAACTTTTTGACGACAGCCATCAAGGTATCGCGGTGCTTTTTGTGGTCTGCCTGGTTTGCCAACGCGACTGCAAGGACGGCTTTCCCCACACTCGTACTGGTGAGCTTGCCTGCCGCAAACCCATACGCCCAGATCGCCTGATGCTCATAGAATAGAGCACCATTCAAAACCTTGGCATCGTTCATCGTATCCGAAGGGGAAGCGGCATCGACCCGTTGGACGATCGCAGGCAGCCCGATCGCACCAGCCGCACCCACAACGGCGCTGGTCTTCAACATGTCACGACGCGACCAAAGCTTGCTGCGACGGGCTGTTGCGCCAGATAGCAGTCTTTGTTCCTGATTCATAGCACTCGGTTCTCCTGAAGAGGGGGTGACTCAGTTTTGTGCCGCTCGTGCGCCTGTCTATCCATGACAGATGAGCAGACGATTTTTAGCCAGCACGATCGCTCCCAACGCAGTCGCTACAGCAACGATCGAAGCAGTCAGGAAAGACCACAAAGGTTAAACCCTCTGAGACCGACTGTCCTAACCCTCACGGCGATAGCGGTAGCAACTGGTTGAGTTAAATGTCATACGGTTCGACTCGTTGCCAAAACAGGCTTGATGTCTTACCTGCTCTGGAATGAGATGTAAACCGTGACAAGCGAATCTAGAGAGAAATACGCACCCCTTACAGCTTTGGATCTGTCAACATTTTTGCAAGTTGTAAAACTTGAATCGTTATACCAGTTCTCTTTAAAGATGCACAGAATGTAGGTTGGGTAGAACAGGGTGAAACCCAACAACGGCTGGGTTTTGTTGGGTTTCGTTAGACTCAACCCAACCTACAGTTAGATGAAAGTTCACATAGAATTGGTGCTAGGTGATTTCTAGATCAGAATTTACCTGTAGCATCTCGCTCGCGTCGCGGGCAAGATGCCCGCACTAATTTAATTGCTAGAAATCTCCTTAACTGTCAGCTACTCGTCCGCGATCGACGCGCAACGTGACACCCATCAGCGAATGCTGACGAAGCCCGCTTTCTCGATAAGGCTTTGCCCTTGTGGGGTCAGCAGAAAGTTTGCATAGGCTTCTCCTGCTTGTTGCTCAGCACCACCATTTTGTTTCACGACTACAAAAAGGTTGCGGGTTAAAGGATACTGCCCACTCCGAAAGGCATCGGCGTTAAGCTTATTGCGCTGAGCAGGGCAGCTACTGGATGCAACAAGTGGTTCCTGATAGGGCGGCACAAACTGTCCCGCTTGCCGACCGATCGGCACAGGCTTTACGGTACATTGAGGCACCAATTCTGTAGCTGTAGAGAAGTAAACGCCCCCTGGAGTAGCCGCCAGTTTCCGCAAACCCGCCGTTGTAGTGGGCACATCCTGAACGTTAGCACCGGGTTTACGATCGCCCAGCAGCACTTCGATCGTGCCTGCCCCGGCTGCGGATGGTCGCTCCAATGGTTGAATGGCTAGATTCGGTCCCCCAACCTGGTTCCAGTTGGTGATGGTGCCACCATAAATACCCTTGATCTGCTCGATCGTTAACCCTGGCAGATCCAGGCTGGGATTGACCGCGATCGCAATGCCGTCGATCGCCACCGGAATTTGCTTCAGCTTCAAGCCTCTCTGCGCTGCCGCCTGGTTCTCCTGATCCGATACAGGACGCGAAGACTGGGCAAAGGCAATTTCATCCTGGAGCAACATCTTGATCCCGGCTCCTGACCCTGGTGTGCCAGAAATCGGATCGACGTAGCGCAAGCGAAACTCTGGGCGGCTTGACTGAATGACCGGATCAACGATCAGTCGCACGGGTGCCCAGGTGGTACTGCCGCCATAGCTAAACAGACCGGAAGGAATGTTTTGAACTCCGGCAAAGTCCTCAGCGGTTGCTGGCGCATTTGAGTTGGCAGTTGGTGACGCTGCTGGATTATCCCCATTAGAAGGACTTGAGGGGGAGTTTGCCGCGGGGGATAGCACCTTACTCAAATCACTGCCCGATCGCTGCGTAAACCACCAAAAGCCCCCTCCAATAAGACCCGCCGTTACCAGAAACGCCAGAAGCAATGCTGTTGTATCGTTCTTTTGTGCCATAAGTTCCTTTGTGCCAAATGAGGTTCATCTAGCCAGCCGTCTGCTTTTACTCGTTTCAGGTTTTAGGCTAAACGCCCCTTTCACCTGACTCGATCGTACGCTGAGTTGTCTTAAAGAAAGGTAGACAGCAGATTAAAAATGATCCGAAACAGAGCCGTTGCCGCGATCGCCATTAATCCAGTTAAGACAGCAATCACTACAACCGAAACCAACACATTTCCGCTGAGTGCGATCACAATCCGGTGCAGTGGCGACACAAACAGCACGATCGCCAGCGTCACTCCAGCAGCAATCAGCAGATCGACCCGTTCAACGATGCGGCGCGACTGAAGAAAGACCAGCCCCAGAAGCAAGACCAGCCAGAAGCCACCGCTGATGAGAGAAGTACCCAACAGGCTCACCAGCGCGATCGCCAGCAGTCCTCCCTCAAAGCCTGTAAACGCCGCCGCACCCAGCAGTTCAACGGTCGAAAAGGGCGCGATCGTGCCACGCCGTCTGGCAGCTTTTGCCGCTTGAGGCGTTGCTGATTGAGGTGTTCCCGGTTGAGGTGTTTTTGAAGGGGCAACTGCTGGCACAGAAGGCTGAACCTGAGGCTGGGGTGGCGCGGTGGGAGGCGATGGCGCAGGAGAAGCCGCGCGTTTTGGGGTGGCGGGCGATCGTGCTGCACCTTTACTAGACGATGGTTTGAGCGCAGTCAATACGTCTGCTGCCGTTTGAAACCGCTGACTGGGCGTTGGTAGCAACATGCGATCGATCGCATCTGCCAGTTGCCGATTCACACCAGGTACTTCGCTACGCCATTTCCAGGTGTTGCTGTAGGAATCAAACAGTTCATTGGGCTGCTTCCCCGTCAGCAACATCAGGCACGTCACAGCCAGGGCATATAGGTCACTGGAGGGATACACCTCACCGCCCGACATCTGCTCTGGCGGCGCAAATCCTAGCGAATAAATGCCTGTAGACTTTCCTGTTGCCGTGCCTTTGGTGGCTTGTTTGACCGCACCAAAGTCGAGCAGATAAAAGCGTCCGTTTTGATGACGCATGATGTTAGACGGCTTGATGTCACGGTGAATCGAGCCATTTTCGTGAACGAAGGTCAGCACCTCCAGAATTTCCTTCAGCATCGCCATGACTTCATCTGAAGAGAGGGTGCCTTTTTGGATGACCGCCTCTTCCATCGTTTGCCCGTCAATATACTCCTGCACCAGATAAAAAAACTTATCTGGCTTGCCCGCTTGAGCTGTGGCGATCGTTAATTCAAAAAAGGCGAACAGGTCAGGAATCAATGGATGGGCATTGCCCAGTTGTTCCAGCACTTCTGCTTCGCGCTCAAAAAGCTGCTGTGCGATCGTGAGTTGTGCGGGACTGAGGTTACCAGACGGCAAAAATTGCTTGACGACACACTGGCGCATGGCTGGTGTGTAGCGATCGCGCGCCAAAAAAGCAGCACCAAAGCCACCCTGCCCCAGTAGCTTAAGCGGCAGATAACGCCCAATTAGGATGAGTTCCATGCCACAAGTCGTGCAATATTTTTGTGGCACCGTCTTCAGCGTGGCTTGTTGATCTAAGTCAGCAAAGACATTCACAGGGCGTGGGCAGCCTGGACGAGTGCAGTAGAGATCCATATAATTTGTGGCTGTATCGCCCTCAATATGGCGTTGCTACGGTTAACAGATTGCTATAGCAATCGAGAGGTTGGTTAGGACATATCACCATGATCAAAAGCGTCGCTAGACAAGGTTTTACCTTCTGCCTTCTGCCCTCTGCCTCCTCCCTTTTGCCATAACAGCAAGACTGAAGCTTTAAGCTCAAGCATAAAGTGATTAGACAATAAGCGTCATAAAAACGGACAATTAGCCCGCATCTTTCTCTCCATTCTGCCGATTGAATTCACCTTAACTTACCGAAGATCCTGCATCACTCTCAGGTAAAGATCGCCAAGCACTGTCCTGTCATCAAAAACGTCGTCCCAAAAAACAAACGGCAAGCAAAAACCGCTGTCTCGCTTGCCGTTGCCGCTTGCCATTGAAATTGCTTGTTGAACGTTAACCGCTTCTGCGCAACTGCGTTTAATGCTTCATCGACAGTGATTCTGTCAAAGCAGCCTTCAGAAGTGGAGCTTTATCGAGCTGTTCCCAGGGCAAATCTAGATCGGTGCGTCCCATATGACCGTAAGCGGCAACGTCCTGGTAAAAGCGACCATTCCGTTCTCCCGGCAGGCGGCACAGGTTAAAGGTTTGAATAATGCCAGCGGGGCGCAGTTCAAAATGTTCTTTGACCAGTTCAAGCAGGCGATCGTCACTGATCTTACCTGTCCCAAACGTGTCAATCATGATGCTAACGGGACGCGCCACCCCGATCGCGTAGCTAAGCTGCACTTCGCAACGATCGGCTAAGCCTGCTGCCACAATATTTTTCGCTACGTAACGGCAGGCATAGGCTGCACTACGATCGACCTTCGTGGGGTCTTTGCCCGAAAACGCACCGCCCCCATGCCGCGAATAGCCACCGTAGGTATCGACAATAATCTTGCGCCCCGTGAGACCTGAATCGCCTTGAGGTCCACCGATCACAAATTTGCCCGTTGGGTTCACCAAAAAGCGTGTGTTCTGGTCAGGCTTTACGTCAATGTCCATAAAGACAGGTTGCACCACCAGCGACCACAGATCTTCCTTGATTTTTGCCTGTACTGCCGCTTCATCAGTAATGTCGCCGATCGTGGCGGTGTGTTGAGTTGAAACCAGAATCGTGTCAATACCGATCGGGCGGTTATCTTCATACAGCACCGTCACCTGGGTTTTGCCATCGGGACGCAGGTAGGGTAGCTGACCTGTTTTACGCACAGTTGCCAACCGACGCGACACCCGATGCGCCAGGGAAATGGGGAGCGGCATTAGCTCTGGGGTTTCGTTGCAGGCAAACCCAAACATGATCCCCTGGTCGCCAGCGCCGATGAGGTCAAGCTCTTCATCACTGGACTGTTCACGGGTTTCATGAGCAGAGTCAACGCCCTGAGCAATATCGGGCGACTGAGCATCCAACGCAATCAGCACCGCGCAACTGTGGGCTGAAAACCCGCTATCGGCACCAGAGTAGCCAATTTCAGCAATTTTTTGCCGAGCCAGCTCAATATAGTTCACCGTTGCTTTGGAGGTGATCTCACCCGTAATCAATACGAGACCTGTGTTAACAACGACCTCAGCCGCAACTCGGCTCTGGGGGTCTTGCGCCAGGAGGGTATCTAAAATCGTGTCTGATATCTGGTCACAGATTTTGTCGGGGTGACCTTCGGTAACGGATTCAGAAGTAAACAGGTAGCGTCGGGACAAGCGTAAATCCTCTCTGGCGAAAGATTATTAAACCAAACATAAGATGACTCAAAACAGGTCACTCGTGAAGGTTGTGCCAAGTTTTGTGAACGTTTTGGTAAGTTCAGCAGATTATACCACTTGAACCTGAGAGGAATTCCGCACTTTGCTCAAAGCGTGCAAACGAAAAAGTAGACGGGAATTCACCCTAAGAGCTGAATGTCTGAAAAGCTGGCAATCACTGCATCAGCCTGAAGGAGAGAAGCTCTTTGCGTCCAGCCCCAGGTTACAGCCACACAGCCCGCTGCCTTTGCCGCTTTTGCCATCTCAATATCAGCCGTAGAATCCCCGATCGCCAGTACATGCTCCGGTGCCACTTTTAGAGCGGTACACGCTTGATAAAAAATGGTGGGATCGGGTTTTCCAGGTCCCTGATCAATGCCAAGCGCAACGTGAACCCAGGCTTCCAGCTCATAGCGTGCAACAAAATCGCTGACATTTGCGGTTGTATCGGCTGAGACAATGCCCACTTTGATTCCCGCTGCTGACAGCGCTTTCAATGTATCGAGGGCACCGTCAAACAGGGGGGTGCTGTCTGCTTTGCGCTGAAACACCCGATCGGCTTCCCCAAACGCCGATCGCACCAATGTCAGTGCCTCAATCCAATCACGTCCTGTTTCAGCGATATAGGCAGCGGCAGCGATTTCATTTTCCAGGCGCGAACCCACTGCCAATAGACCCGCAGGATTTAAGCGCTCCCCATCCAGCCCAAACGCCATCAGCAGTGGTTCTTGCACACCGGGAATTTGGGCATCAATCAGGCGAGCTCGCTTTTGCCCCAGACTGCGTAAGAAGGCTTGCGAATCCGCCAGCGTACCGTCTTTATCAAACAGCACGGCTTCGATCGCTGAGAATTGCACGTTACCGCATTGAATCGTTGCCAAGCACACCCTCCCTGATAAACGACCCCTGAAAAACAAGCTTTTGCAAAAACGGCTCATAAAAAAAGAGGGAATTACCCTCTTTACGCCAGAGCGATCAACAATGATGGTCGATCGCCCTGCAACGATTCAAGCTAACCAAACCAGGCTATTCCACCGCAGAAGGAAGCTCTTCCAGTTCAATTTCTGGCACCGGAATGGCGATCGTTTGTTGCGGTTGCTGCTGGGCGGCAAGCACCTGTTCACGATATTTGGCTGCCATTTCCTCCGCTTTGTCATACACAACCTGAGGATTCTTCACCATATCGCCAGGTTCAGGCTCCAGTTGCTTGGTAGACAGAGAGATGCGACCACGTTCTGCGTCCAAATCAATGATCATCACCTTCACTTCATCGTTCACGTTAAACACGCTATGAGGCGTGTCGATGTGATCGTGAGAGATTTCAGAGATGTGAAGCAGACCGCTTACGCCACCGATATCGATGAAAGCACCGTAGGGCTTGATCCCACGAACGGTTCCAATGACCACTTCGCCCACTTCCAGGCGATTCATCTTACGCTCAACCAGGGCGCGACGATGGCTCAAGACGAGTCGATTGCGTTCTTCATCCACTTCTAGAAACTTAAGTGGCAACTCCTCGCCTACCAAATCTTCCTTGGGTTTGCGGGTGCTGATATGAGAGCCAGGGATAAACCCACGCAAGCCTTCAATGCGGACTAACGCACCACCTCGGTTTGTTGCAAAAACGCTCGATCGCACGGTGGCATCTTCAGCTTGCAACTGACGCACCCGTTCCCAGGCACGCATGTATTCAATGCGGCGAATCGAGAGGGTTAGCTGTCCATCCTCATTTTCGTCAGCAAGAATAAAGAACTCGCGCGTCTCATTGGACTGCAACACCTCTTCAGGTCCATCAATCCGGTTGATTGACATCTCCTGAATGGGAATATAAGCCGCCGTTTTCGCGCCAATGTCAATCAGTGCGCCCCTTGGCTCAAGACTAAACACCGTTCCAGCGACCACATCACCAGGGCTGAAGTGATAGTCGTACTTGTCAAGTAGGGCAGCGAAATCCTCGTGGGTAAAGCCAACATCTATTTCTGTCGTTTCCTGATTGACCATGCGAATCGTTTCCTGGTAGTTATCTCCGTAAAATTTTGCCTCCTGTCGATGTATAAGCACATTAAAATGTGCTGCCTACACCCACGCCTCCTCCAATTGCTGGCAGGAGAGCTAAATTTGGACAAATTAGTAGCTCAGAAGAACCATAATAACCCATGTCGGGTCGCATAGCATAACTCTTCTCGATCGATGCGCCTTTAGCATTCAGCAAGCTTTACTATCTAGCAAGCAATGAGGCAAAAAGCCGGAAGCTTTTACGATCGACCTTTTTGCTGTCTACTTTAGGATAGCGAATCACAAAACGGACTGCACTGAGACAAGTCCCCATCCTCTGTGCAACTGTTACATCTGGTTACACGCGAGGCAGGGACTTTTCGGGCTTGTTGGGGTATGTGCAGACGGTTAGGACGATGCCAGCATGGAAGCATCATCGGCTTCCCGTTGATCCAGATCAACCGGGAGCGAGCTAGTTTCGCTACGAAGGTGATTGAGCGTATCCACAAAGTCACGAATGCCCTGAAACTTGCGATAAACCGACGCAAAGCGAATGTAGGCAACCTCGCTCAGGTGGCGCAAATGTTGTAGCACCAATTCACCAATCTCCTGGCTGTTGACTTCGCGCACCGCCCGCTGCTGAAGCTCCGCCTCAATTTCATCGACTAGATTTTCGAGCTGCACAGACGAAATGCCCGTTTTTTCGCAGGCGCGCACAATGCCCCGCAAGAGCTTGAAGCGATCGAAGGACTCCCGATCGCCGTCCCGCTTGATCACCGTAATAGGAACGTACTCAATCCGCTCATAGGTTGTAAAGCGACGCTCACAGCGTAGACATTCCCGCCGCCGCCGCACGCTCTGACCCGCTTCTGCTGAGCGCGATTCGAGAACACGGTTGTCAGTATATTGGCAGAAGGGGCACCGCATGACTAAAGGAAACTCCAAGCGGAAAGAATAAGCAGCTACGGCAAGCGTATGCGATACCGTTATAAACGCCAACCGTCAAGATGACACACATTTCGTCGAGCAATCTTTTAGGCTTGGCATCAAACGTTAGTGAAACAGCAATCAGCGTGGCATACGAGAACACGGGTTTAAACTGAGGCATTCCACCCTTAAATTATGCCCGATTTGTCTCCCTAAATTGTCTGGCACAGGCACGGTATTGCAGGTGAGCAAGTCTGCTATGGAGGCAACTTCCATCCCGCTGCGGTTATGACAACGCAGGGCTACAGAGGGGCTAGGGCGCGTCATCAATTAGCTCCAAACCTTTACGGCATCAGCCTGATCGCGCCCGACCCAACACACGGCTAGGGGCTGGAATCCTTGCTGCAATTGGTATGTAATCGTAATTGATGACAGCCCCTGGTGCTGGAGACTCAGATCAACACCCTGGCAACTTTGCAGCAACCGCTCAGCCCTGGAACGACTTGATTGAGCCGACGCGATCTAGGTAAACGGTAGTGAGCAGACCCAACTCTCGCGAAAATTGCTGTAGGGCACACAAAAATGCCGCTGAAGAAACTAGCATGTGTAGGAGTGCATCTACTGCTAGTATCCGTTGTATCCGATAGTCACGGTTCTATCGTTCTTCGCTGTTCCGATTTGTTGGCGATACGGTAGCAGCGTTCATGGTCAGACAGTTCGGCTCAACCTATCGATAGGGTTGTAAGCAACGGTGAGAGTGCGATCGAGGGCGAAAGGCGATGCGTTAGCTGACCACTCAGTCGGGGGGCTAAAGCCGATCGTTCGTCTGGCATCGGGTTGTTTTTGCGAAGGTTGCTGATTCTGTCCGTTAGAGAGCAGGGAACGGAGGGCAACCTGAGTGAGGGTGTGTCAGTAGACAAAGCTCGACTGGGAGTTCAAGCCGTACCACTGGTTGCTTGCCTTCTTAGACTTGCTGCTTTTAGAGGCTAATGCGGGTGCCTGCCGCCTCATTTCCAACTCTATCTTTGTGTCTTTTTACAACATTGAACCGTTTACTGCGCCAGTCTAGCGCCCAACCTTTGAATCCTATAGATCAAGATGTACGTAAACGTCGTTACGTGCAGCCATTTGAACGTAGTAAAAGCATGCAGGCAATTAAAAAGCGACAGATAAGACAGAACGATCGCGTCGAGCAACTGTGCTCACGGCTCATGCTGAATCAAAGTCGCGTCTGCCGATGCGAAGTTGCCCACCCCCCAGTTGCCCACCCCCCTTTTCGCTGGGAGAACGGTGCATGAAAACGCCTCAACCCAACAAACCAAAACTGCTGGTAGTCGATGACGAGCCAGATAATTTAGATCTGCTGTTTCGCACCTTTCACCGTGAGTACAAGGTGCTTAGAGCCGAGAATGGACCGATCGCCCTTGATCTGCTGGCGAAAGAGGGCGATATCGCGGTCATTATTTCCGATCAGCGGATGCCGTTGATGAGCGGGACAGAGTTTCTCAGCCTGACGGCAACGCAGTACCCCGATATCATGCGGATTATCTTGACCGGTTATACCGATGTTGAAGATCTGGTCGAAGCGATTAACTCTGGCAAGGTGTTTAAGTACGTTACCAAGCCCTGGGACGATGAAGAACTGAAGGGTGTAGTGCGGCAGGCGGCAGATACGCACATTCTACTGAAAACTCGCACGCGGGAGTTGCGTCGATCGCTCCGCCAGGAGTCTCTGCTGAATGCGGTTACCAACACGATTCGGAGTGATTTGAGTTATCGCCAAATCTTGCACACGATCGGCGAAACCGTTGGTCACATTTTAGAAGTCAGCAGTTGCGTGGTGCGCCCCTGGCAAGACGAGCGATTGGATGACGATTGGTTTGTCTATGTCGAGTCAACTGTGGAGCAAACTGCTGTAGCGCATCACTCCAGTCTGGCTACCCTGAAAGCAGCGCTGGCAGACACCGTGTGGGAAACCCACGACATTGAAGTGATTCAGGATGTCGAAACAGACGATCGCTTCCAGGGCGATGCTACCGAACGCCAGCAGCGACGAGAGCTTTATGCCAAGACGGGGATCCGCTCCAGTTTGCTGGTCCCACTGGTGTGCCAGCAAGAATTGATCGCTGTCCTGGCGCTGCATCAATGTGGCGAACCGCGTCTCTGGCAAGACGACGAAGTGCATCTTCTGCGGCTGGTGTCAGATCAGGCAGCACTGGCGCTGTTTCAAGCACGCACATACGAACAGGTGCGCGCACTGGCAAAGCGAGAGGCATTAATCAACACTATTACCACTGCCATTCGTTCCAGCCTTGATCCACAAGAAATTTTTGCCGCCATCACTCAGCAGCTTGGGCAAGCCCTCCATGCCGATGGCTGCGCCTTGTCGCTGTGGACAGAAGAAGATGAGTTTGTCCAGCTTGTAGGGCTGCATGATGCGGCGCATAGCGGTTGGGCGACGACTTCTGCCACCAATGGTGCTGCCACCAACGGGCAGGTGCCTGCAAACGTACCAGCGCACGATACCGCAGCAACAAAGCTGTTCTCTGCGTCTGTAGACACATCGCGTCCCTTGCCCCAATCGACCGTGCCGATCGAGGGCAACCCGGTTCTGAAGCAGCTTTTGCTCACTCAACAGCCTGTCGTCATTAGCGATTTAGAACATGCGCCGATGATGACGGTATCGGAACAGCCGTTTCGCAATCCAGCGCGGGCATTGTTAGTCGTGCCGCTGATTTTGGATGGTCAGATTATCGGCAGCATTTCACTGCGGCAAAATCGCCAACCCCGTCGCTGGCAGCCGTCAGAGATTGAGTTAGCACAAGCGGTGGCTGTACAGGCGGCGATCGCGGTGCATCAGTCTCGCCTCTACCAGAAGACCCGCCAGCAAGCAGAGCAGCTTTTGGAGCTAGACCAACAAAAAACAGAGTTTTTTCAAAATATCTCTCACGAATTTCGCACTCCACTCACGCTGATGATTGGACCGCTGGAGTCGGCGATTGCCCAGCAGCAGGGCTTGTCCTGTGAGCAATCTGCCGTCGCGCTCCGCAATTCCCGCCGGTTGCTGCGGCTTGTCAACCAACTACTCGATCTCCAGCGGCTCGATGCGGGACGAATGCAACCCAGCTTCCGTCCTTGCGATCTGGTTGATTTTGTGAGCCAAACGGTCGATTCTTTCCGCCCCTACTGCGAGAAAAAAGGCATTACGGTCACGACCCAATTAACTGCGTGCCCGCAAGTGTTTTTAGACCCAGAAAAGTTTGACAAGGTGCTGTACAACCTCTTGTCCAACGCGATGAAATTCACGCCAGAGGGAGGCACGATTACCGTGATGCTTCAGCCCGCTGGGGATCATTGCCTGCTCAAGGTTACAGATACGGGCATTGGCATTCGTCCTGACCAAATCCCCCATCTGTTTGAGCGCTTCCGGCAGGCAGAGGGGTCGGCAAACCGCAGCTACGAAGGCAGCGGACTCGGACTGGCGCTTGTGAAGGAACTCGTGGATCTGCACGGTGGACAAATTTCAGTGGAGTCTGCTTACGGCTCAGGCACCACCTTTACTATCTGGCTGCAAACTGGGATGGCACACCTGCCCCTCGAGCAGTTGCTGGAAGTGCAGGCAGAGTCTCAACCCAATCGTGCCTCCGTCGAGTTAGCAGATGTAGAAATGGAGCAGTATGAACCGCCCAGTGGCGAAGAGGCGCTCCTGGAGACGGTACAGATTAAGGCAGATGCCTCACGCATCCTCATCGTGGATGACAACCCAGATTTGCGTACCTACGTCTCCACCATTTTGCGCGAACAGGGGTATCGAGTTTGGACTGCCCGCAACGGTGCAGAAGGTTTTCAGAGCGCTCAAACGCACCGCCCGCAGCTCATTGTGAGTGACTTGATGATGCCGATGGTCTCTGGGTTGGACATGATTCGGATGATTCGGGAGGATGACGACCTGAAGGGCATTCCGATCATTCTACTGACCGCCAAAGCCGATGAAGATACGCGCATTGAAGGAGCCGAGCGAGGTGCGGATGCGTACTTATCCAAACCCTTTAGCGATCGCGAACTCCTGGCAGAAACCCGTAACTTACTAGCGCTCAAAGCCAACGAGCAGCGCGTCGCCGAACTTAACACCTATCTTACGGAGTCGGTCTTGAAACGGTTCTTGCCACCCTCGCTGGTGCAGCGTGCCGCAAGAGGCGAACTGGTGCTGGATCTGCGACCTGAACCGCGCATGGTGACGGTGCTGTTTAGCGACATTATTGGCTTTACGCAATTGTCTAACACGTTGCGATCGCGCCGAGTGGCAGAACTTTTGAACGAGTATCTGGCAGAGATGACCCGCGCGGTCTTTGATAACGGTGGCACGGTGGATAAATTCATGGGTGATGCGATTCTGGCGCTCTTTGGGTCACCCGAAGAAATGTCGCCGAATGAACAGGTGCGACGGGCGATCGCGGCGGCTCGTCAAATGCAGCGATCGCTCCATCTACTCAATGCACGCTGGCAGGCGCAAGGCATCAGTCAGGTACAGTTCCGCTGTGGCATCCACCAGGGCACCGCTGTTGTGGGCATGTTTGGCGGTGCAGAGCGATCGGACTATACGGCGATCGGTCCCAGCGTCAACATCGCCTCCCGCATTCAAGCCGCCGCAGAACCCGACTCCATTCTGGTGTCTGCTGCGGTCGCTGACTACCTGGAGCAAGACGAAATTACCAAATTCAGCCCCCTACGCTTAAAAGGAGTAGACGAAACGGTGCTTACGTTTGCTGTCACACCAGAGCCAAGTCCTCATGCCCGACATTATTGAGGGAAGGGCAGAAGGCAGGAGGCAGAGCGCAGAAGGATGAGGGATATCTTGTTCTCGTTCCTTAACGCTTTCCCCTGTCTCCCCTGTTCTCCCTCACCCCTCACCCCTCACCGCTTTCATGTACGCGATCGACGTGTGGAGTTGGGTAAAGCCAACTGCTTTGTATAGCCGCAGCGCCCCAGATGGGTTTTCGGAGTCTACGCCTAACAGGGCAGTTTCAACGCCGATCGCCCGTAGCTGTTCTAGTCCTGAGAGCAACATGGCGCGACCGAGACCCAGCCGACGGAAGCCTCGACGTGTGCCCAAGACGTTGATCCAACCTTCGTTGCGCTCATTGCGCTGATTGTCTTTCACATAGATTTGACCCGTGCAAAAGGCAGCAAAGGTGCCATCGGCGGCAACGGCAACGCGATCGAGTTCAGGATTGTAGTCCGGCTCAGTGCGGTAATGCTTGAACTGCTCGATCGTCAGCGGGTGATGATTCCAGTGGTCAATGAAGGACTGATTGAACATCTCAACCCAGGCGATCGCATCGCGATCGACCTCTACCTGACGCACGCTAAACCCTGCTGGAAACTGAGCTTCTGGTATAGAGTCTGCTAGCGGGCGGGTCATGCGGTAGAAGTAGCGATCGCGCGTAAAGCCGTGCTGTTCTAACAGTGAGATGTGGTAGTGATGGCTAGCACGAGCACCTGCCCGCAGGTTGGCACAGACACCCCGCTCGTGTGCCACTTCACGCATTCGCTGCTCAGCCCAGGCAAGGATTTGGGTTTCTAGACCACTTCCTCGTGCCGTTGGGTGAAGATTGAACCATAGATAGCCGCTATGATCGTCGGCTGGTGGCACGACCCAGACTGCTCCAAAGCCAATCAAACGGTCTTCAACGCACCAGAGACGCAGATCACGGCTGAGATCCCAATCAGGATCAGCAAATTCCTGGCGTAGTTCTTCAACTGAGGTGCCTGCATCCAACCGATCGACCGCTTCGCAGGCATTGAGCAAGTCAGCGATCGCGGGCAAATCCGCTTCACCAGCGTAGGGACGCATGACAGGGTTAGTCGAGAGTAAGGTAGACACGGTGGGGACTCCGTTAATTTAGCTGCCAATTTCAACTGCCAATTTCAGCCGCAAGAGGCTGCGAGCGATCGCATCTAAGGACTATAAAGAAGGGGTGGCGATCGTGTAACAGCCGTTATGCCTGCATGACTACACGGTGGACTGAGGCAATTTCGTAGCAAGAGTAGAAACATGCCTGTGATTTTGGCGGAGAACCTGAGCAAGCTGTATCCCGTGGCGGTAAAAGAGCCGGGGCTGCAAGGAACGGTGCAGCATTTTTTCAAGCGCACCTATCGGCAGATTAAAGCCGTTCAGCAAATTTCGTTTGCGATCGAGCCAGGGGAAGTCGTGGGCTTTCTGGGTGCCAACGGCGCAGGCAAAACCACTACCCTCAAAATGCTGACGGGACTGATCTACCCCTCGTCGGGACGGGTCACCGTCGCAGGGCACGTTCCCTTTCAGCGCAAATTTGCGTTTTTGCAAAAAATTACGTTGGTGATGGGGCAAAAGCAGCAGTTGATCTGGGATTTGCCCGCGCTGGATTCCCTGCGAATTAATGCCGCCGTGTATGGGATCAGCGATCGTGACTTCAAAAGGCGCGTGGGCGAACTCACCGAAATGCTGTCGTTAGAAGGCAAGCTGACTCAAGCGGTACGAAAGCTGTCCCTCGGTGAACGTATGAAAGCCGAACTGCTGGCAGCACTCATCCACCAACCCCACGTCCTGTTTCTCGACGAACCAACGTTGGGTTTGGATGTGAATGCTCAGGTCAGCGTCCGTGAGTTTTTGCGCGAGTACAACCAGCGCTACCAGGCAACCGTGTTACTTACCAGCCACTACATGGCAGACATTACAGCACTCTGTCAGCGCGTCCTCGTGATCCATGAAGGACAGTTGATCTACGACGGTAGTTTAGATGGTCTGGTCGATCGCTTTGCCCCCTGCCGTGAAGTCAACGTCGAACTGGCACACCCCTGTCCCCTCGAACAGTTATCCCTCTATGGCGATCTGGAGTCCGTCGAGGGCGCGATCGCCAAGTTTCTGGTGCCCCAAGAACGCCTCACGCGCACCGTTGCCAAACTCTTATCTGAGCTAGAAGTCGTGGATTTGTCCGTCACAGAACCGCCGATCGAAGAAGTGATTGGACGAGTGCTGCGATCGGGAGTGGCATCGTGAAGGCAGAAGGCAGGGAAGTTGTAAAACCCTCCGGGCATACCAGAAAGGTTTTTAGTTTTTAGTTTTTAGAAGGAGTCAGGAACGCCTCCTGCACTAACAACCACAACTAACAACTAACAACTAACAACTAACAACTAACAACTAACAACTAACAACTAACAACTAACAACTAACAACTAACAACTAACAACTAACAACTGATTTAACTCCCCACTCCCATGCACCGCATCCTCAACATTGCTCGTACCATGACCTCCGTTTACTACGCCTACATGGTGGAGTATCGGGCAGAACTGTTGCTGTGGGTGCTGTCGGGTTCGCTGCCGATTATTTTGATGGGCATCTGGATGCAGGCGGCGACCACAGGAAATTTTGGCTTAACGCCCGTTGATTTTGCGCGTTACTTCCTGGCAGCGTTTATTGTGCGGCAGTTCACCGTCGTGTGGGTCGTTTGGGAATTTGAGCGCGAGATTGTGGAAGGCAAGCTATCGTTTCGTCTGCTGCAACCACTTGATCCGGCATGGCATTACTTTTTCTCTCACTTTGCGGAGCGTTTTGCCCGCTTGCCCTTTGCCTTTGGGTTAATTGCGCTCTTTTTCTGGCTCTATCCCCAATCGTTTTGGTTCCCCAGTTTAGGTGGCTTGCTGCTGTTCTTGCTGACGGCGATGTGTGCCTTTGCGCTACGGTTTTTGATGCAATACACCCTGTCCATGTTCGCCTTCTGGACAGAGCGGGCGAGTGCGCTGGAGCAGTTCTGGTTTTTGTTTTACCTGTTTTTGTCGGGGATGGTTGCACCGTTGGAGGTTTATCCACCGCAAATGCGGGCGATCGTCCTCTGGACACCCTTTCCCTATCTCATTCACTTTCCTGCCAGCCTACTCGTTGGTCTGCCCGTCAACCTGGGTCAGGGTCTGCTGGTGATGCTGGGCTGGACGACGATCTTTTTTGCGATCTACCGCTGGCTGTGGCATAAGGGACTCAAGCAATATTCGGGCATGGGGGCGTGAGAGGAAGTTGTAAAGCCCTCCGGGCATACCAGAAAGGTTGTTAGTTGTTAGAAGCGAGGTTTCTTGAACACAGGAAATAACTGATGAAGTGGCAATATCTTGAAGCGTATTCTTCCGTCAAAGTAGAGGGAAAGCTCAATAAAAGTGGTCATCGGATTCTCACGCTCAATGGTCAGGAATACAAACTTTCAGAAGGATTGAATTTCCTGGGACAGCGCGGCTGGGAATTAGTGGCGGTGCATTCACTTGACGAAGCGCATGGAGGAGAATTCAGCCGTATTCGATCGTTGACCTATCTCTACATTTTTAAACGATCGCTTGTTGAGTAGGTTTGAGTGATCTGGCAACGGATAGAAAGCAGATGAAACAGATGTCTTCATTCGCTATTCATAGATCATTTATCTGCTTCATCCATTACAAAAGCCGTTGCCAGTCGTACTCGTTAACCAGAATGAAACAGCCCTGGCGTTCTCCTGCCTCCTGCCCTCTGCTTTCTAACTCCTCAACCCTCACTCCTCACTCCTCACCCCTCACCTCTTTCGCTTTCGCCGCTTCAATATTGGTGTGATCTTCCAAATAATCGAGCAACTTCAGGAAATCGGTACGAGGGAGCGATCGTCCGCCAATTTCTCGAAAGGCTAACTGGGGTTTGTCGTTTTCAACAATGTGGTAGCCCCAATATAAAAGCTGTTTACTAAACCGAATGGCAACCGTTTCAGGGTCGATGTAATGACATTTGGGATCATCTGCCATTAACGTTTCAAATTCGGTTTTAAGGATGCGATTAAGGACATCGTTTCGCTTCGTTTCATCGCTGTGATAGTTGTTGACAATCACAAACAGTTCAGCCGTGGTATTAATGCGCCGAATGGCGGTAAACGTGCGCCGAATCACATCCGCATTCTTGTTAATACCAAGAGGATTCAACGTCGTTGGAATCAGGCAAAAATTGAACTTTTCGATAAAGGCTTCAGGGTTTGCATCGTATTCTGGACTGCAATCGCAAATGACGACTCGCGTTTCGGGATAGTCTTCTTCACGCCATTCGGTATGGTTGAGGACGGTAATGGTTGCACCTAAGCCGCCTCTGCGTCCCGGAATGTAGACCCCATCACCCAGAAGTTTGCGTAAGTTGCTTTGGCGATCGAGGTCAATCAGCACCACATCGTACCCATTCAGCGCAAAGGCACCTGCAAGATGGGCGCTAATCGTCGTTTTGCCCACCCCACCTTTGCAGGTAAACACACCGATGTAGGTAATGTGTGCCCTGGGTGGCGGGGTTGGAATGTCTCCATCCACCCAGAGCAGCGTGTGCCCCTTAAAACTACCCAGCGCCACATCGACGACTTCTTCTGCTCGCATGTAAGTGAACACAGAGGGCGTAAAACCGGATGCCGAGATGAGAAAGCCGCGTGTGAATTTAGCGCCTGTGGGACTTTCCAAAAAATCAATGAATTTTTCCAGTTGTCCTGCATGAACCTTTGCCCGTTGCTGCTTCACCTGAACGGCAACACACTCACTGCCTCTGGTTAGCTCAAGGTTATAGCCGATCGCGTCAGATGGTGCAGCCGTTGCCGTCCAGCCGTCTTGCTCAAAGTGCTGTAAGACAACCTTTTTGAAATCGGAGTTGTGATCAAACTGTGGCATGGGGTAGCACCGATCGCACATCAGGTGGGGAGAGTCGCTACTAGAGATTAGCCCAAACCTGCCAAGCCGCAAAGCGCTATCGTCAGCACCCGTTGGCAAAAAGCTGGTGTGCGATCGGTCAATAGAAAAAACGGCTGCCTAAACTTCAACGGCTTCCTTCATTTCTGCGAGAACTTTTTGCAGGTTTTGAGGTTGCATAAACTCAACATATCTTGCAGCCATTGCTGGGGGCAGAAACTCTAGCATCAGTTTGTTTTCAACCCACACTTCAATCACATCAAAGTAGCCATCACGATTACACCGAACCGCACGCCAGCCTTCCCGTGCTGCGACACGTTCGATTTCTTCCTGGCTGGTCGGCACAGAAATGGCAACGTGAGTGGAGCTAAAGGGCGACGCAAAAGCATTGCTAGAAAACGTCACAGGTTCAGCACCGAATCCCGGCATGAGTTCCGTTTCGGCAGGGTAGACTTCGATCATGGTGCCGTGGTCATCCAGAGCAAGTGCCATGAAGCTACCAGGATGAGGGGGAAAAGGGGCAACTTCGCCGTTTAGAAGCGCGGCTAAAGCTTGAGCCACACGGGCAGGGTTTTCAGCCGCGATCGAAAAGTGGTGCAGCATATTAGATCTCCTTACAGGTTGAAATGGTAAATTAGGCTACTTTTTATAACTCGACGTAAGTTAACCGCTTTACGCAAAAAAACCGAAAACCCGCATCAAATTCATCCGATTGGATGACCCTGTATCACCGCATCGGATGACCCTGAAAAGCACACATCGCTCGGTTTAGGTGCTTTTCAGAGAGGTGGCGATCGCTATTAACCTGGCAATCTTTGATCTTGCATGAACTGTAGGGTGCCGTTAGGCATCGCTGTAACGCACCGCTAACCCATGCCTGACAAAAGTCTTGCAAGGCTGATGGCTGCGTTGCTCACCCGCCCGGATTTGAATCCTATCCATTACGCAAAAGGAAGCAGAAATGTTGCAGGGCAGGCACTTGAGGACTAAGTTGTGGGAGCATAGACTTTGATCATAGGTCTAAGATCGCGGAGGCACTTCAGATGTTGAGAGATTG